>Ga0098054_1000029_pt1 | contig 228229 bp, 204 predicted proteins | sample 16_taG_FD_75048 | JGI IMG/M metagenome (GOLD analysis project Ga0098054, IMG submission 75048) | Marine viral communities from the Subarctic Pacific Ocean - 16_ETSP_OMZ_AT15313 metaG | ecosystem: Environmental > Aquatic > Marine > Oceanic | place: Pacific Ocean | collected 2015-01-18
GACGGGTTAAAGCAATGGCTTCGCGTTTGAACTCTGGGCTATATTTTCTGCGTCTGGACATGAACACTCCTTTGGCACAGTGTGCCTCTTTTTAGGAATGTCCGCAGTAGCGGGGTAGAACCCGTTTGCCATCGACAAGTCGGAAACTAAGATACCATTTTCAGAAAAAATTGAATCTGCACTAAAGAAAAGTAAAGCTAAAAAGCCGTACCGCCTCTATAGATCATTGTGCGTCATTTCTTTGGTAAATCACCCAATTCTTATGTACGTTGGAGCTTGGTCGTTTTTTGAAATTCTTGCGAGGAAATGCGGAAATAGCGGTGATGACTTTACAGCGTTTTTTTCTCAACAGGCTCAACGTTGGGGGTTTTCAAAAGAAGATAAGAAAACATTTAATGTCCGATTGAAACACGTATCTGAAAATGGAAACATTGTAAAGCATCATCACGACAGTATGCAGGTTTCAGCGATTCAGCTTGCCAATGATTTTGAGGTGTTGGAACCGTTAATTGTTGCGGCATTGGAGCATATAGGGAAATCAGATTAATGAGATAGATGAAGTTAGCCTTAAATTTGTGGTGGGCCTAACAGAAGTGCCCAAGTCACAAAGATAATAAAGGATATGTCGTGAAGGTAAGTGGCCCATTAATTGGGTGCCAAACTGTCTGGACTTTAATTTAAGATAGCATTTTGAATGCTGAACGATAGTAGATAATGGGTGCTTTAAAATTCTTGCGCCTGTACATGCGGTGTATTAATGAAGCGGTCGCATTTCCGCAATCATAAAACGCTCCAATGATTCCGGAGACCCCATAAACAAAAAAGGCCCGAAGCTTTCACACTCCAGGCCTTCTCATCACTCACCGCAGCCAATTACCTCAACCGCACTTACTATCGCCACAAGACAGGCAAGTCGCACACCCATCCATCACGATCACCGCCTTGGTGCTGCACTTGCCGCACATGGTGGCGTTGGGTGGGTAGTCGCCGGCTTTGTCGTCGTTCGTAGCCGTAGTGTGGCTGGCTTCGAATTCGGCGCGTTTTTCGGCGAGGATGCGTTTGGTGACTTCGCTCATTTCCTCGCTTTCAATCAGGCCGATGGCCTTGAGGTGCTTCTCGATCACGGCGCCGATTTCGGCGACGAGAGAGGGCATGAACACGCCGCCTTTCTTGAAGTAGCCACCGTTGGGGTCGTACACGCTGCGCAGCTCTTCCACCAGGAAGGTCACGTCGCCGCCTTTGCGGAACACGGCGGAGACAACGCGGGTGAGGGCGATAACCCACTGGAAGTGTTCCATCGACTTGGAGTTGATGAACACTTCGTACGGCTGCCGGCTTTCGTGGTCGGTGCCTTCGTTGAGCAGGATGTCATTAATGGTGATGTACATCGCGTGCTCAGCCACCGGCGGCTTAATCTTGTAGGTGGTGCCCAGCAGGAAGTCCGGCCGTTCGATGTATTCGTTCATCTCAACCGGTTTGTTTTCCGGCTGCGCGGCTGGCTGTGCTGCTTCGGGGTCGGCTTTCTTTACGCGGTAGCCGACGATTTTGTTGCTGATTTTAACGGTCATGTTCGTTGTCCTGTGTCGGTTCCCGGGATCAGTATTTGCCGTAGGTGCCTTCTTTAAGCGCATCAAACAGGTTGGCGGCGTTATGGAGCTCGCCGTCGTACTCCACCTGTTCGTTGCCCTTGAGGGTCACCTTGCTGCCGTCGTCCAGGGTGAATTCGTACAGTGTTTTTTCCAGGTCTTTCTCCTGAACCAGTACGCCCTGGAAGGCTTCCGGGTTAAAGCGGAAGGTGGTGCAACCCTTCAGGCCTTTGTCGTAGGCGTACATGTAGATGTCTTTGAAGTCCGGATACGCGAAGTCTTGGGGCACGTTGGCGGTCTTGGAGATGGACGAGTCCACCCACAGTTGGGCCGCGGCCTGGATGTCCACGTGCTGCGCCGGCGTCACGTCTTCAGACGTGGTGAAGTACTGGGGCAGGCGCTTGTCTTCTTCTTCGGAGAAGGGCATGGCACCGGGGTTAACCAGGTGGCGGTAAGCCAGCAGCTCGAAGGAGAATACGTCGACTTTTTCCTTGGTCTTGCGCCCTTCGCGAATGATGTTACGCGCGTAGTGGTGCGAGAAGCTCGGCTCGATGCCGTTACTGGCGTTGTTGGCCAGTGACAGGCTGATGGTGCCGGTGGGCGCGATGGAGGTGTGGTGCGTGAAGCGGCCACCTTTCTCGGCCAGTTGCTCGATCAGTTCCGGCTCCACGCCGGCGATCTGCTGCATGTACTTGCTGTACTTGGCGTGCAGTACCTTGCCCTTGAGCTTGTCGCCCAGTTTGTAGCCGTCCTGGGACAGCTGCGGGCACTTGGTCAGCATCTTGGGGGTAACTTCAAACTCGTCATCCATGATCGGCGCCGGGCCTTTCTCGTCGGCCAGGGCCAGGGACTGGCGCCAGCCTTCCACGGCCATTTCACGTACGACTTCTTCGGTAAACTGCACGGATTCGGACGAGCCGTAAGGCATACGCAGCATGGCGAGGGTGGAGCCCAGGCCGAGGATGCCCATGCCGTGGCGGCGCTTGTAGGTAATTTCGTGGCGCTGCTCTTCCAGCGGCAGGCCATTGATTTCCACTACGTTGTCCAGCATGCGTGTGAAGATGCCAACGACTTTGCGGTACTTCTCATAGTTGAAGCTGGCCTTGTCGGTGAACGGGTAGTCCACGAACATGGTCAGGTTCACAGAGCCCAGCAGGCAGCTGCCGTACGGGGGCAGGGGCTGTTCGCCACAGGGATTGGTGGCGCGGATGTCTTCGCAGAACCAGTTGTTGTTCATCTGGTTGACCTTGTCGATCAGGATGAACCCTGGCTCGGCGTAGTCGTAGGTGCTGGTCATGATGGTGTCCCAGATAAACTGGGCTTTCAGGGTGCGGTAGATGCGGCACGCAACCTTGCCTTCGCCATTGACCACATAGCCTTTCTGGATCGGGAAGTCGCGGTACACGAACTGGGTGGTGTCGGACAGGTCCAGGCCTTCGTCTTCCACTTCTTTCTCGGTGACCGGGAACGACAGGTGCCAGTCGTCGCCGTTGCGCACGGCTTCAATGAAGTCTTCGGTGATCAGCAGCGACAGGTTGAACTGGCGCAGGCGGCCGTCTTCACGCTTGGCCTGGATGAAGTCGATGACGTCCGGGTGGTGTACGTCGAAGGTGGCCATCTGGGCGCCACGGCGTCCACCGGCAGAAGACACGGTGAAGCACATGCGGTCGAAGATATCCATGAACGACAGCGGGCCGGAGGTGGTGGCACCCGCACCGGCAACGTAGGCGCCGCGGGGGCGCAGGGTGGAGAATTCATAACCAATACCACAACCGGCTTTGAGGGTGAGGCCGGCTTCGTGGTTTTTCTCCAGGATGTCGTTCATGGAGTCCTGAACGGAGCCAGACACGGTGCAGTTGATGGTGGACGTGGCTGGTTTGTGGGCTTCCGCTCCGGCGTTGGAGGTAATGCGGCCAGCGGGGATGGCACCGTGGCGCAGGGCCCAGACGAATTCTTTCTTGTGCTTGGCGCGGTTGGCTTTGTTTTCCACTTCGGCAAGGGCAGTGGCAACACGCTCGTAGGTTGCTTCGATGTCCTTATCGACGGGTTCGCCGGTCTTGGTTTTGAGTTGATACTTGCTGTTCCAGATGTCCAGCGAAGCTTCCTGCATTGGAATTGTTGTTATCACTGCCTGTGCTTTAGCGTTCATTGCCACCCTCGGATGTCCGGTATGTCTTTTGATGGCCGTTGCAAACCGCAGCCGGCCATACCCCGTGTGTCGTTAAGATGTCTCAGCCTGGAAGGCCGTTATGCTTCAGATCCGGTGAAACACTAGATCTGGTGTTTTTCTAACCTGCTGTCCGCCCTGGAAAGGGCGTAACAGCGGGTTTTCAGGAAAGATGGTCACCCGCGTGGTTTACTGGCGCGCCGTTTGTGGTGAGCGGGCCGAGCAAACCCTATATATGGGTGAATATGAGATGAGTATAACAGGATATAGTGGTCTGTGAATAAGAAGACAACTATAGACTGCGGCTCATAGCGAAAGAAAATCAATGGATGAATGCTTGAATATCCTGAAATGCCCGCAGAAACGCCGCGTTGAGGCATTTTACTTGAAACCACTAGATGTTGTGGTCAAAAACTGCGCAGCGAAAAATCTGAAAAAAGGTTCATAAAGTCAGTTAAATGTGACCGATGCACGTACCCGTTTTGTACCTGTCGCTAAAGTAGTGATGTGGAGTCGTAAGAGGTAGTGGCCCACAGGAAGTGAAAACTACTATAAAAGGAACATAATAATGAAAGGCCTGAAACGAACACTGCTTGCGCTGGGCGTCGCAGGGTTGCCTGCTGCCGCGATGGCAGACATTGTGATGCTGGAGGACAGCACAATGGGGGATATCACCGGCCAAGCCGGTGTGATCATTGAGCTGGAAGACCAGACAACGGGAAACATCACCGGTCAGGGAGGCATATCCATTGAGCTTGAAACCAAGATCAATATGGATCGCTTCATCTACACCGATGAAGGCTCGCTAACGGTCAGTGATATCAGTATTGGCGGTGCGGAACGGACAGACTTCTTTGGTTTCAATGGCCTGGGTGGGCCGGATTCCAACGATCTTCTGGACAACATCCGTATCGATATTGATGTGCTCGCCGACGGCGATGCGGCCATCAATATCCGCCCGCAATTCTTCAATGCCATAGATTTCCGTGTGACCTCCGGTGCGTGGGAATTGTGGGGGCAGGGCGCCCAGAACACGGCACTGATGGACAACCTGTTCATCGAGGGTGTGCTGGGGCGTGGTTCTATCCACATTGATACAGACACCGACATCATGCGGCTACGTTCGGCGTTCGCTATTGAAGTGATGGATTTCGATGTGCCGTTTGCGGCCGTGGGCATTCGTGGCCTTTCACTGACCGGTGCGGACTACGATCAGACCTTCCCGAGCGTGTTGGACCTGTTCGCGGAAGTGGACCTGTACATCTACAACGGCCAGCGTGCAGACGGTGGTTCCTCCCTGGCGATCGATATGCCCAGCTTTGCGGCGGACATCGGTATGCAGGAGGTGATTGTGGGGCAGGCCTCGATCGGCCAGATCTTCATTGATGACCTGGCGATCACCAATACCCAGATGCGGGTGTACGGTCACTAGTGACCAAGTCGTCTGCGGGGCATGCAAGGTGCCCCGCAGACGAGTTCTCCGGCGAACGTGATCAGCCCAGCAGCAGGCTGTCGTCGTCCACTTCCAGCCCGCGCTGCTTCTCGAACAATTCCAGCAGATCTTTCACTTCCAGTCCTTCCCGGTCCTGGCCGGCGATGTCGAACACCACCTGGCCCTGATGCAGCATCACCGTGCGGTCGCCCACTTCCAGCGCCTGTTTCATGCTGTGGGTGACCATCAGCGCGGTGAGCTTCTGTTCTTCAATGATCTGTGTGGTCAGGTCCAGCACGAAGGAGGCGGTTTTCGGGTCCAGCGCGGCGGTGTGTTCGTCCAGCAACAGGATGGCGGAGGGTGTCAGGCTGGCCATCAACAGGCTGACGGCCTGGCGTTGGCCGCCGGAAAGCAGGCCCATCTTGTCGCCCAGACGATTTTCCAGGCCCAAGTTGAGGGAGGCCAGGCTGGATTTGAACTGGTCCATGTAGCGGGCTTTTACGGCTGCGCTCAGCCCACGGCGCTGGCCACGTTTGATGGCCAGGGCCAGGTTTTCCTCGATGGTCAGGCCTTCACAGGTGCCCGCCAGCGGGTCCTGGAATACGCGGGCTACCCGGCCGGCGCGTTTGTGGGTTGGCAGCTTTGTTACGTCCTGGTTGTCGACGATGATGTTGCCGCTGTCCACCATCACCTCACCGGCGAGGGCGTTGAGGAAGGTGGATTTGCCGGCGCCGTTGCTGCCAATCACGGTGACGAATTCGCCCTGGTTGACGGTCAGGCTCATGCCTCGAAGGGCCGGGTTTTCCAGCGGCGTGCCCTTGCCGAAGGTGAGGGTCAGGTCGGTTGCTGTAATCATGCTTCCTCCTCAGGCCTTTTTGCGGGTAAGCCGCGCGGCAACGGACGTGCGAACACCGGGCAGCACAATGGCCAGGGTGACCAGCACGGCGGTGATCAGGTTCAGGTCCTGGGCCTGTAGCCCCAGGAAGTCAGCGTTCAGTGCCAGGGCAATGGCCAGGCGGTAGACGATGGCGCCGATCACACAGGCAATCAGGGCTCGGAGAACCGTAGACGGCGTAAGCACGGCTTCACCACCGATCAGTGAGGCCAGGCCGATCACGATCACGCCCACACCCATGGTCACGTCTGCAGCGCCCTGGCTCTGGGCGAACAGGGCACCGGCGAGGCCTACCAAGCCGTTAGAGACGGCAACCCCCAGCACAATCATGGCACCGGTGGCGATACCTTGTGCACGGGCCATTCGCGGGTTGGCGCCGGTGGCGCGCATGGCCAGCCCGGTTTCGGATTTCATGAAACGCCACAGCAGCAACAGGCTTACCATCACCACGATGATAAACAATAGTACCGGCACCTGATGGTAGGCCAGGCCAAGGTCGTACCAGGGTGTGAGCACGGTTTCCTCGGTGAGCAGGGCAATGTTGGGCCGGCCCATGATGCGCAGGTTCACGGAATACAGCGCGATCATCGTGAGGATGGACGCCAACAAGTTGAGAATGCTGAGTTTGACGTTCAGCAGAGCGGTTACCGCACCGGCACCCATGCCGGCGATAACGGCGGCGCCGGTGGCCAGCCAGGGGTTAACGCCTTCAATGATAAGGACGGCTGCCACGGCGGCGCCCAGGGGAAAGCTGCCGTCCACGGTCAGGTCCGGGAAGTCCAGTACGCGAAACGAAAGGTAGATACCGAAGGCGACCAGCCCGTAGATCAGGCCGGTTTCGATGGCGCCATAAAAGGCAATGTTACTAAGCATGGGATAGGGTCACCGTAAATGAAAACGGGCAGCCCTTGTGAGGCCGCCCGCTAACAGTGGGTTACTTGTCGCTGTTTACGACTTTTTTCGCGTCGCTGATCAGGTCGTCGGACAGGGTAATGCCCATGCGCTCTGCGGCAGCGGGGTTCACGAACAGTTCCAGGGTGTCCACGGATTCCACATCCATGTCACCGGGGTTGGCACCTTCCAGGATGCGGGCCACCATGGCGCCGGTCTGGCGGCCGTGGTCGTAGTAGTCGAAGCCAAGGGCAGCAACGGCGCCACGGCCGACGGTGGCGGTGTCAGCGGCGAAGACCGGAATGCTGGCACGCTCGCCCACGGAGATGACCGCTTCCACGGCGCTGATCACGGTGTTGTCGGTGGTCAGGTAGATGGCGTCTGCTTTGCCCACCAGGGAACGGGCAGCACCGAGCACTTCCGAGGTCTTGGTGGCGGCGGCTTTAACCAGTTCCATGTCACGGGCCTGCAGGCGCTCTTCAAGCAGCTCCACCAGAGCCACTGCGTTGGCTTCGCCGGGGTTGTAGACGGTGCCGATGCGTTTGGCGTCTGGCACCACCCGCTCGAGCAGGTCGAGGTGGCGTTCGATGGGCAGCATGTCGGTCACGCCGGTGATGTTGGCTCCCGGAGCCTTCAGGCTTTTCACCAGCTTGGCGCCGACTGGGTCGGTCACCGCTGAGAAGACGACTGGGGTCTGGCGAGCGGCGGCGGCCATGGTCTGGGCCGACGGCGTGGCGATGGCGACGATCACATCCGGGCCTTCACCCACGAATTTGCGGGCAATCTGTGACGCGATGGCGGCGTTGCCCTGGGCGCTTTCGTGCATGATACGAACCTGTTCGCCGTCGTTATATCCCTGTGCTTCCAGTTCGTCCCTGATGCCCTGGTAGACAGCATCCAGTGCCGGATGCTCCACAATCTGGGTGATGGCGACTACTCGCTGTTCGTCGCTCTGTGCCATGGCGGGTGCAATGGCCGCCATTGCCAGTAGGGCGGTGCCGATCAGCGTACGCAGAATCTTGTTGGCCATAAACCGGTCTCCGGGTCTGTTCAGACTGTTTGGGCGCGCCGGGAGATCGAACGCGCGTTTTATAATGGGGCGGGAGTTTATCACAGGCTATTGGATTGATGGGTAAGGGAAGGTACCTTTTACAGGGAGCTACGCGTTACAGGGATCTGCGCGGCAGTATGCCGGCCAAAAGTACATGTGAAGTGGAATAGTTTTAGTTCCGTCACGTTTTGACGGTGACGGCTGTGGTGAAATAGGCTACTAAAGTCTAATGCAGTGCAGCCCTTACATAATAAAAACACCGATAACTCAAAAATAACACAACGCAAGGAAGGTCCATGGACACTACTGACAAACTCCCCCTGGATATGGTTTATCACTGGGAACACGCCAAGGCGGATTCCCTGTACATGACTCAGCCCATTGGCGACGGCAAGGTTGTCGAATACACCTGGAAGCGTGCGGTGGATGAAGCCCGCCGGATGGCCTCGTACCTGAAATCCCTGAACCTGCCGGAGAAGAGCCGGGTCGGGATCATATCCAAGAACTGCGCGCAGTGGATCATGTCGGACTGGGCCATCTGGATGGCGGGCCACATCTCCGTGCCGCTGTACCCGACCCTGAACGCAGATACGGTGAACTACATCCTTAACCACAGCGAATGCGACGTTCTGTTTGTCGGTAAGCTGGACGACTGGGACCAGATGAAGTCCGGCGTGCCGGAGTCCGTGCGTTGTATTTCCTACCCACTGAGCCCGCCCAACGATTTTGAAACCTGGGACGACCTTGTGGGCAAGTACCCGCCACTGGAAGAGAACACCCAGCGGGATGCGGATGAACTGGCCACCATTGTGTACACCTCTGGCAGCACCGGCCGGCCGAAGGGCGTTATGCTGAGCTTCCGTAATATGGCATTTGCGGCCGCCGGTGGCACCCAGGTGCTGGGCGTTGGCGCGGAAGAGCGCATGCTGTCCTACCTGCCGCTGGCGCACGTTTTCGAGCGCACGTTTGTGGAGCTGGGCTCGCTGTACTCCGGTTTTCAGCTGTTCTTTGCCGAGTCGCTGGATACCTTTGTCCAGGATCTGCAGCGGGCACAGCCGACGCTGTTCCTGTCAGTGCCCCGCCTGTGGGTGAAGTTCCAGCACGGCGTTTTGCAGAAGCTGCCCAAGGAGAAGCTGGAAAAGCTGCTGAAGGTTCCGCTGCTGAACAAGGTGATCAAGAAGAAGGTGCTCAAAGGGCTGGGCCTGAACAAGGTCAAACTGGCTGGCAGTGGCTCCGCACCTCTTTCCAACGATGTGCTGGACTGGTACCGCAACCTGGGGCTGGAACTGCTGGAAGGCTACGGCATGTCCGAGAACTTTGCCTATTCCCACATGAACAAGCCTGGCCGTTCCCGCACCGGCTACGTGGGTGAAGCACTGCCCGGCGTGGAAATGAAGATCAGCGACGAGGGCGAAGTGCTGGTGAAAAGCCCGGCCACCATGATGGGGTACTACAAGGACGAAGAGAAAACCCGCGAAACGTTCTCAGAGGACGGTTTCCTGAAAACCGGCGACAAAGGCGAAATCGACGAGATGGGACGCCTGAAGTTGACCGGCCGCATCAAGGAAATCTTCAAGACCAGCAAGGGTAAGTACATTGCCCCCGCACCGATTGAGAACCGCCTGATGTCTCATGAGGCCATCGAAATGGTGTGTGTTTCCGGGGCCAACCAGACGCAACCCCACGCGCTGGTGATGCTGGGCGAGGAGATTCGTCCGAAGATGGCTGATGAAGCATTCCGCAAGGACATCGAGGCCAGCTTCAAGCAGTTGATTACAGACGTCAACAAGACCGTGGACCCTCACGAGCAACTGGCGTTCATTACCGTGGTCAGCGATGAATGGTCCATCGAGAACAGCTTCCTGACCCCGACACTGAAGCTGAAGCGTAATGTGGTGGAGGATGCGTATCAGGAAAATGTGGACTCCTGGTACGCAAAACGTGAGCCGGTCATCTGGCAGTAGAGAAAACCGACGTAAGTCGCATAGGGAAAGCACTGAAACGGGCATAAACTGAAGACATATTCAGGAGGGAATATGACTCAGTTAGCCCGGTTTCAGAAACGCATTTATGACATGATTCCGCTCTCGGAAGCATTGGGTGTGGAGCTGGTTTCCTATGACGGCCATGCGTTGTTGGTCAGTGCTCCGCTGGCCCCCAACCACAACCACCAGGGGACTGGCTTCGGGGGGAGTGTCTACTCGGTTGCAGTGATTTCCGCCTGGGGGTTGGTTGAGCTGGTATTGACCGACCTGGGATTGGCCGGAAAGGTGGTGATCCAGGTAGGTGAAATTGAGCACATTGAACCGGTAGACACGAACTTCTTCGCCCTGTGCCGCCTTCCCGGCGGTGAAGTCCCTGACCGATTCCGAAAAAGCCTGGCCCGCCATGGCAAGGGCCGGCTTTCCCTGATTGCTGAAGTGTATTGCGGCGAACCCACCACGGAACCCGTCAGAGAACCCGTTGCGGTTTTCCAGGGCCGTTTTGTGGTTCAGGGCGCGCATTCCCGTTCGGTGATCTAAGCGGACTTCCCGGCTGCCGCTTGAAGGCTGCGAACGTCAGCTAATGGCGCGGGTGTCGGAAATGGACTTGCTCATGAGGATGATCGGAATGATGCCGGCCAGCACGATAATCAATGCCGGCAGGGCGCTGTGGGCGAGCTTCTCGTCCGAGGCAAACTGGTACACGTAGGTGGCCAGGGTTTCAAAATTAAAGGGCCGCAGGATTAACGTCGCCGGCAGCTCCTTCATACAGTCCACGAACACCACCAGCGCCGCCGTAATCAAGGTGCCCCGCAACATCGGCAGGTGAACCTTCAGCAGTGTGTTGCCCGGTGTATGGCCCAGGGACCGGGAGGCCATGTCCATACTGGGCGTAATTTTCTGCAGGGCACTTTCCACGCTGCCGGCGGAGACCGCCAGGAAGCGAACGGTATAGGCGAACACCAGCGCAAATGCGGTACCACTAAGCAGCAGCCCACTGCTGACCCCGAAGTTGTCCCTCAGTATGCCATCCACCCAGTTGTCAAAACCGGCCAGCGGCACAATCACGCCCACTGCGAGCACGGCGCCGGGCATGGCGTAGCCCAGGCTGGACAGCCGCATCATCACGCGCATGCCCCGGGTATCGTGCAGGCGGCGGCTGTAGGCGAGGGTGACGCCAATGATCAGCGTGGTCAGCGCGGCGGTTCCCGAGAGAAACAGGCTGTTGAGCGTGTTGCGAACGAAGTCCGGGTTCCAGCTTTCGTCGAAGTACTCCCAGGCATAGTGGCCAAGGGTGGCGGCTGGCAGCAGGAAACCGAAGATCACCGGAACGGCGCAGACGGCCACGCACACCCACTGGCGCGGGCGTGACAGGGTGAAGCGGCGGATTGGCTCGCGGTTGTCCCGCGCCGCAAACTGTTGCTGTTTGCGCCGGGAATAGCGCTCCAGGGTCACCAGGATAACGACGAAGGCCAGCATGGTGGTGGCAATCTGCGCGGCGCCTCCCAGGTTCCCCAGGTTCATCCAGGTGTCGAACAGCCCGGCGGTCAGGGTTTGTACCGCAAAGAAATCCACCGTACCGAAGTCGTTCAGGGTTTCCATCAGTACCAGCGACAGGCCAACCGCTACGGCAGGCCGGGCAATCGGCAGCACAACCCGGAAGAAGGTGCTGATGGCGGAATGTCCCAGGCTACGGCTGACCGCAAACAGGGAAGGGGATTGCTCCAGGAACGCGGCCCGTGCCAGCAGGTACACATAAGGGTAGAGCACCAGGCCGATCATCAGGGTGGCGCCTTCCAGGCTGCGGATTTCGGGGAACCAGTAGTCGGCGGCGTTGTGCCAGCCAAACCAGTCCCGCATGGCGGTCTGAACAGGCCCGGCGTAATCCAGAAGGCTGGTATAGACATAAGCGATGACATAGGCAGGCACCGCAAAGGGTAGCAGCATGGCCCATTCAAAAAACTTGCGACCGGGAAAGTCGCACATAGTGACCGCCCAGGCGCTGGCGAGGCCGATAACCAGCGTGATGAAAGCCACGCCGGCCATGAGTTGGAGTGTGGTAACCAGATAGCGGGGAAGCGTGGTGTCCAGCAGGTGAGGCCAGATATTCTCTTCCGGAAACAGCGCCAGGATAAGCACCGAAAGTACCGGAAGCGCCACGATGGCGGTGGTCACTGCGGCGGTGATCAGCCAGCGTTTCGAGGTCCGTTTTGCCAGCAGGGGGTATCTCGCCCCGGTCTGTTCAATGGCCTCGGACATAGGTTTCCTTTGGGTGAATTGGGAATAGGGTGCGGATTGTACAAAAAAGCCGGGACCTGAGTCCCGGCTTTTTCAATACAAGGATGGTTTAGTTGTCGTAATCGACGCGATCAACCATCTTCACCGCTGCGCTGCGATTTTCCGCGATTTCCTGGAGAGACAGGTCGTCCGGGTTGATCTCACCCCATTCGGCCACCATGCCGGAGGGCTTTACGTCGGGGTTGGCCGGGTATTCGGTGTTGGCCTCGGCGTAAATCTGCTGTGCCTTGGGCTCTGACAGGAACTCCATCAGGCGGATGGCGTTGTCACGGTTGGGCGCACTTTTGGTCAGGGCGATACCGCTGATGTTGATGTGAGTGCCACGGCCAGCTGCGTTGGGGAATACCAGACGTACGGACTCGGCGGCCTCGCGCTGGTTCTCGTCGTTCAGCATGTTGCCGTAGTAATAGCTGTTACCGATGGCAATGTCGCACTCGCCGGCATGGATGGCCTTGATCTGGTCACGGTCGCCGCCCTGGGGCTTGCGTGCCAGGTTGTCTTTAAGGCCTTCCAGCCACTCTTCAGTGGCTTCTTCGCCATGGTGGGCGATCATGGAGGAGAACAGGGCAATGTTGTAAGGGTGCTTGCCGCTGCGGGTACAGATGCGGTCATCCCACTTTTCATCCGCCAGTTGCTCGTAGGTAGTGATCTCGCCTTCTTCAACACGTTCCTTTGAGGCATAGATCAGCCGGCCGCGGGTGGTGAGGGCGAACCACTTGCCGTCAGGATGACGAAGGTTCTGCGGGACGTTGCTCTGCAGGGTTTCGTTTTCAATGCCTTCAACGAGGTCGCGCTCAACCAGCTCGTTGATGCGGGAGATATCCACCGTCATCACCAGGTCCGCGGGGCTGTTGGGTCCTTCACGCTCCAGTCGCTCTGCCAGGCCTTTCTTGGCGAAGACGACGTTGGTTTCGATACCGGTTTCTTCCTGGAATGCATTCAGCAGCGGTTCCAGCAGGTAAGCCTGGCGGTAGGAGTAGATGTTGACCTCGCCGTCAGCGCTGGCCTGCAGGGGCAGCGCGCAGGCTGCTGCGATGGCAGTCGCCGCAAGTTTCATTTTCATGGTAGGTATTCCTTTATGGTTTTGGGTAAGGGGTGATCTTTATACGTGTAGTGAGACGTAATGGTAGTTAACAATGCCAACTATTCTTATTTGTGTTGCGCTGAGTGTCAATACACCGTTGCCAACTTATCGCGGAAATGGTGTTATGCTTCGGAAGACTATAAAAACTATGTAAAAAGTGGTGGGCATACAGACTATGGTTGGGAATGATCGAAGAGTGCACGGTCGCACAGCAATGAGTGCGAAGGTTCGGGTTACCCATGAAGAACTTGGTGAATTCGTGTTCTCAACCAGGGACATTTCCGATGGCGGCGTTTTTATTGTTGTCGACACCGAACCCTTCGCACCGTCGATCGGTGACAGTGTTCAGGTTCAGGTGCAGGGCCTTCCGGTGCCTGCTCCCGTGCTGGATATGGTGGTGGTACGTAAGACCAACGACGGTTTTGGTCTACAGTTTGCGGATCAATAGACGGTGCTCACCTGAATGATATTCAACAGATTTTTCTTCCCTATGCGGCTTATCGTCGCCGTTCTGCCATTTGTCCTGAGTGGGTGCGCATCCTATTACACCCACTATGCGGTGTTTCCCGCTGAGAATTCGGCTGGCGAAGATCGCCAGGTAAAATTGACGTGGCAGACTGCCGAATACCCCGGCTGGTGGGTGGCGGATAACCGGTCCACACCCATTACCGTCGAAACCCAATGCAGCGCCCGTGAATGGCGTCTGGTGGATGACAGCCATGAAGACGCCGCCGACCAATCCTGCGGGGAGGGTATCCGGGCCTGCGGTAACGAAGGGCTGGACCGTGTTGCTCGCACGGGCGCGTCGGTAGCTGGCAAGCGCTGCATGACGATAAACGCGGACGATCCGGCGGCACGCGTCACCGATATTGGTTCGTCACTGGATCTGCTGGTGTCCTGTGAGCCGGTCAAGACCGTTCGGGGTAGTGGCGATGATGCCGAGAACATCGACTATATCCGGGCTTCAGCAGTGCCTTACACCATCTATAGCCGCAAATCCCCCCGTGGATCACTTCACGCCCGGCCGCCGGAGCTGGATGATTCGGTTTGCGACGATGAATAGCCCGGTAACGATCTGTCAGTAATGTGAATGGTGTCACGTTGCTACATTTTGTTTCCTGATGATAGTTTCGGTTACTCCCTGTCGCGTTCCGGTTACTTCACACTACATAAATGTAATGGACTCTTTCGGAGCGGGCGTCACAATAGGCATTATCGATTCGTGCACGTGTAGAGGTGTCCCGTGGGAGTCCGTCAAAAGAAAATCGCTGTACACGATCTGGAGATTGGCATGTTTGTGTCAGATCTTGATCGCCCGTGGCATCAGACACCTTTCCCCATCCAGGGCTTTCACATCCGCTCACAGGATGACGTGCGTTCTCTGGTGACCCATTGCAAATGGGTGATTATCGATGAGGCCGAAGTTCGCGAGGCCATCGACCAGACCAAGCCCGGAAAACGCGTCTTCAATCGCACGACCAAACGCTCAGGGCATGAGCGGGAATTGGTACAGTTGCCGCCGCTCAATATCAAAGAGCCGGTCAAGTACGACTCCGTAACGACCATGCGCAGAGAGCTGAAGGTGTCCAAGAAGCTGATGATCGATGCAGAAGCGTCGCTGAATCAGGTTTTTGAGGCCATTCGTCAGCGTGAAACGCCAGACCTTCGGGGGGTGGCTGTCGTCACCCAGAAAATGGTTTCCAGCGTTGTTCGCAATCCCGATGCCATGCTGTGGCTCAGCCGCACCCGTCACCATGACAGCTATACGTATCGGCACTCCCTGAATACGGCAGTATGGGCGCTGGTCTGTGGTCGTCAGTTGGGCCTGAATGAAGGCCTTCTCAATCACCTTGGGCTGGGCTGCCTGCTGTCTCAGGTTGGCAAGCTGGACCTTCCAGCCCGCATTCTTGCCAATGAGGGCAAGCTGGATTCCGAGGACTTCTCCGTGTACCGCACTTACGTGGAGCGCGGTGTTGCGAAGCTTGCGGACAGCGGTTTATCCCGTGCGGTTCTCAGTGTTGTGCAGGGCCACCGCGAACGGCATAACGGATCCGGTTTCCCGGAAGGTGTCCGGGGCGACCGGATTCCACTGCTGGCCAAGGTGGCGGGGCTGTCGGAGTATTTCGAGACACTGATTGGCCCGCGGACTTCGGCGGAGCCCATGACGCCGGCCCGCGCGGTGACGCTGTTGTATGAAATGCGCAACATTGAATTCCAGGAGGACCTGGTGGAGCAGTTTATCCAGGCCATTGGCATTTACCCCACCGGCAGCCTGGTTGAGCTTAACGATGGCCAGCGCGGTATTGTGGTTTCCCATGCGCCGGAGCGTCGGTTGTGGCCGAAGGTTATGGTGATGACGGACTGCTATCACCGGCCGTTGAAGTCCGCCCGGATCGTGGACCTTGCAAAATACAATGAAGGGCGTGGCGCGCATGACACCCTGACCGTGGCCGAGTGCCTGCCCCATGGCACGGAAGGGTTGAACCCGGAGCACTACGACGTCACTGGTGCGGAGTCCCGCTGGAACCTGTCACGCATTGTCGGCGCCTGATACGGCTCGGGTTATCGAGCAATTATTGAATAAGTACCCTGAGCTGTTTCTTCACCCATCGGTAGGTACCTTCGGGGCGGAAGTTCACCAACAGCTCGGATTCTCCTCCGGATTCACCCGCAACAAAATACTCCACAGACGCTGACTGCCAATCGAAAGAGTGCACCACCACATCCTGATCGCGGGTGCTGATGGCTTCAATGGTATCCAATTGCGGCTGATCGGCTATCTTGCGTACCCGCACGGTTTTGATGGCGGTGTCCGATGCGGGGAATTCCGCCACATAATCGTCCAGGTAATAACGGTTGGCTAGTTGGGTGCTGATGGTGTCCAGTTCCCGCGTGAGATAACCCTCGGCGTCCTCGACATCCACATCCTCCAGGCTGCGAACGGCGTTGAGGATGCGATCGCGCTTGCTTTGCAGGTCCTCCCGATACTCGACGTCTTCGTCACGGTCCTCTTCTTCGTCCGGGCGAGGGTCCGCGTTGGCGATTTCCTCTTCGGTGGGTGGGTCTTCACAAAGCTCATCGTCCGCTGGGTAGAAGCAGATGCTTTGCAGCAACTGGTTGGCAGGAGACGGGGAGTTGCCGCCTTCGGCGAAGTCGCTTTCAGGAACATTGAAGTCGATCGGCGCGTCCAGGTCGGGTAGCGCGGCATTCAGTTGTGTAATAACCCGCTCCCGTATGTCGATGCCCTGGCCATTGGAGAGGTTCAGGCTCCAGTTGAGCGCCAGTAGAAACCGCGTCATGTTGATCAGGGTAACCTCATCCTGGATCAGTTGCTGTTCTGTCAGTCGGTGGTTCTGCAGTCCTTCGTCGGTGGTGCCTGGTATCTCCAGCGCGGTTCGCAGGTCCGGGAAGAATTCCAGAGGGGTGACAATGGACCGCGCGGGAATCCCATCCGCCAGTTGCAGGTTGCCGACGCGAAGGCTGATCCGTTCGCCGGGGTAGTAGTTGAAGCGTCCGTTGGCGTCGGTGGTGCCGTTGCGGCTGGCTGTGGAATAGGTAAGCCCGGAGATACCCGCCGGCATGAGCTGCCCCGTGCGTGAACCGTCATCTCCGCCGCTGCCGTCGCCACCGAAGCACCCGGCCAGTAGGACCGTTAATGCGAGCGGGCAAATCAGAGACGGTAATGCAGATGTGAAGTGAACGGATCTCATGGTGGCGCGTACATTCCCTGGCGTTCGGTCGGTGGTGCAAGACCTTTTGTAAGTTGTTGTAATCGGCATTATAAGGACGGCACTGGTGCCATATCGGGAAACCTGTCGCAGTTTGGGGTTTTAGTCGGTGTAGCGGGATTGCGCCGAACTACTTGAATTTCACTTTCCGGGCCTCCAGTTATAGCTTTTGTTTTTTCTATTCCACTATTGGGCGCGGCAGCAGCATTGTCGGCGGCCCCTGCAGCTCTGGATTCACTATGACCAACGCACTTGAAATCGAAGGTCTGGTCAAGACCTATGGCGACGGCTTCCAGGCCCTGAAAGGGATTGACCTGCATGTCGCCGAAGGTGACTTTTTTGCCTTGCTAGGACCCAACGGGGCGGGGAAGTCCACCACCCTTGGCATTGTTTGCTCACTGGTGAATAAAAGCGCGGGCAAGGTTCGGGTATTCGGATCTGACATCGACACCCATCTATCGGACGCCAAACTGAACCTGGGTGTTGTGCCCCAGGAGTTCAACTTTAACCAGTTTGAGAAGGTGTTCGACATTGTGACCACCCAGGCGGGCTATTACGGTATTCCTCTGAAGAAGGCATCGGAGTCCGCAGAAAAGTACCTGCGCCAGCTTGGGCTCTGGGATAAGCGCAATACGCCGGCCATGATGCTGTCGGGGGGCATGAAGCGGCGGCTGATGATTGCCCGGGCGCTGGTGCATGAACCCAAGCTGCTGATCCTGGATGAGCCCACGGCCGGGGTGGATATCGAGTTGCGCCGCTCCATGTGGACGTTCCTGGAAGAGATGAACCGACAGGGCACCACCATCATCCTGACCACCCACTACCTGGAGGAAGCGGAAGCCCTGTGCCGCAATATTGCCATCATCGACCACGGCAAGATCCTGCGTCACACCAGCAAGCGAGCGTTGTTGCAGCAGTTGAGCTCTGAAACCTTCGTGCTGGACACCGCCGAGCCGTTGACGGAAGCACCGGTGCTCGACGGTTTCTTCAGTCACATGGATGACGAGGGTGCCCTGGTGGTGGATGTGGAAAAGGGCCAGAGTCTGAACGGCATGTTCATCCAGTTGGAAGAGCAGGGCGTTCGCGTGGTCAGCATGCGCACCAAAGCCAACCGACTCGAAGAGCTGTTTATCCGCATGGTTGAGGACAACAACCCCCGTAACGCCACCCAGGGAGAAACCGCATGAGAACGGATGCGATGCTGACCGCGTATAAAACCATCGTCACCCGTGAAATCCGTCGCTTCATGCGGATATGGCCACAAACCCTGTTGCCACCGGCGGTCACCATGACGCTGTACTTTATTATTTTCGGCAACCTTATTGGCTCGCGCATCGGGGTGATGGGCGGCTTCGATTATATGGCGTTCATTGTTCCAGGGCTGATTATGATGTCGGTGATCACCAGTTCCTACGCCAACGTGGTGTCGTCGTTTTTCTCCATGAAGTTCCAGCGCAGCATTGAGGAGTTGCTGGTGTCACCTGTGCCCAACTGGGTGATCCTCGCCGGCTATGTAACAGGTGGTATGTCCCGGGGATTGGGCATTGGGTTGATTGTAACGCTGCTGTCACTGGGCTTTACGCAGTTGTCGATCCATCATCTGCCGATGGTGATCCTGACGGTGTTCCTGACATCGGCGCTGTTTTCGTTGGGTGGTTTCATCAACGCCATGCTGGCGACCAAGTTTGATGATATTTCCATTGTGCCGACCTTTGTTCTGACACCGCTGACTTACCTGGGCGGAGTGTTCTACTCGATCGACATGCTGCCGGGGTTCTGGCAAGGGGTGTCGATGATCAACCCGATACTCTACATGGTGAATGCCTTCCGCTACGGTATTCTGGGCGTGTCGGATGTTAATCCCTACGTTGCCCTTGGTATGATTCTGCTGTTTATTGCCATTCTGTCTGCCATTTCCCTGCGCATGTTGGCGCGCGGTAAGGGCATACGTCACTGATGAACGTTTCCCAGGATTGATCATGGCCCTTAATGATGCCCCGCTGGGCAAATCCAGCGACTACCCGGATGCCTACGATCCGCAATTGTTGTTTCCCGTGGCACGGGAGGAAAACCGTCGCCGCATCGGCCTGGAGGATGGCCGCTGGCCCTGGTTCGGGGAAGACTTGTGGCAGGCCTGGGAAATTTCCTGGTTGCGCACCGGGGGCGTGCCCGCAGTCGCCTGGGCGGAAATTCGGGTGCCTTCGGCGTCGCCGTCCATAATTGAGTCCAAGTCTCTCAAGCTGTACCTGAATTCCCTGAACCAGACGGTGTTTTCCTCCGCCGATCAGGTTCGGGATGTGATTGCCCGTGACCTGTCGAGCGCAAGCGGTGCGGCGGTCAATGTAGACCTGCACAGTGTTGATCAGGGAGCGAGAGCGGTCGGTCGGCCGGAAGGCTTCGTGCTGATCGACGACGAGGATGTGGAATCCGTGGGCTACGACTACACCCCGGACAGCCTACAGGCGACGGGTGATGTGGTGTCGGAGAAACTGTGCTCGCACCTGCTGAAAAGCAATTGCCCGGTCACCGGCCAACCGGACTGGGCAACGGTGCTGATCGATTACACCGGCCCGGCGATGGGCCGGGCAGGGCTGCTGCAATACATCGTGAGTTTTCGCCAGAAGCAGGACTTTCATGAGCATTGTGTGGAAACGATGTTTACCGACCTGATGGCCCGTTGTCAGCCGCAGAAGCTGTCGGTGTGCGCCCGTTATACGCGAAGGGGTGGTTTGGATATCAACCCCTGGCGCAGTACCGACCCGGAAGAGGCGGTAGGGCCACGGTTGATCAGGCAGTAGGTGTAAAGGCGGGAACGGTCAGGAATCCTCTTCCTGACGCAGTCGCTCAGCGGCATCCTCGAGCGCAGACAGGATGGACTCCCGTTCCCGTTCGGTGATTTTTTCCGAATCCAGGTACATGGCAAAGCCGCTGCGTTCGTGCTCAAGGAAACTGCGATTGGGGCCCATGTCGCGGCGGAAATCCACCACTTCGTAGATGGAGACCGGACGGCCGAAGCCTTTCACGGTGATCTCGCCCTTGTCGCGGCACATGATGCGGTCCTTGATCAGCGAGAAGGTTTCGTAGGAGATCAGGATTTCACCGGGTTCAGCCAGGGATTCCAGGCGGCTGGCCAGGTTCACTTCCTTGCCGATGATGGTGTAGTCCATGCGGTTCTCGGCGCCGAAGTTGCCAACGGTGGTGTAGCCTGTGCTGATGCCCATGCGGATTTCCAGCGGTGTCTTGATACCCTGGCTGCGCCATTTCTGCCGCATGATTTTCATGTGTTTGCGCATTTCCACCGCCATGGACACGCAGGCGAAGGCGTCTTCTTTCTGGCCCCGGCTGGTGGGATCACCGAAGAAAATCATGATGGAATCGCCAACGAACTTATCGATGGTGCCACCGTATTTGAGGGCCACTTCCGACATTTCGTTGAAGTAGTGGTTCAGCAGTTCCGTCAGTGCTTCCGGCTCCATTTCTTCGGACAGTTCTGTAAAACCCTTGATGTCGGAGAAGAAGACGGCCAGTTTCTTGCGTTGTGTTTCCAGCCGCACGTCCCTTTCGCCGGTAAAGATGGACTGCCACACCTGCGGTGACAGGTACTTGGAGAGTTTGTGGGACAGGGCAATGGATTGTTCCCGCTGATTCTGGATCTGGGTTTTTGCCATCATCAGCGCGCGGGCCTGCTGATGGGAATAGAACGCAGTCACACAGATATAGAGGCCGGTGGCACTGATCGCGATAATACTGGTGATCATCGGCGACTGCAGCGACTCGGCGGGGCCCACGATGGCAACGCCGATGGCGCCGCAGGCGGCCATGATCATGGTGCCTAGCAGCCACTGGCGGATGCCGCCCACAATCAGGCAACTGAACATCAACATCAGTACCACGGCCACGGAGGGTATGGCGATCAGGCCGATGCAGCCGACAAATCCGCCCCCGATGGCGCAGTCCAGCAGCAGCATTTTCTGGCGGATACGGGGTGAGTTGCGAAGGAACGTCCTGCGGGTGAGCTGATGGGCGATGTGTGGCCAGGTAAGGGCGCCGGCAAGCAACCACAGCATCCAAAGGCCGAAAATGTCCTGGAGTACACCGGAGACTATAATGCCGGCAGTCGCCGTATACGCCAGTATTCTGCCGTTGTAATCCGGCATGGGGGGAATGGCAATCGGATGGTTCTGCGCGTCAAGCACGGCGGCCTTGCTGGCACTGGTACTGGCGTTACGCAGGTCAATCGGTGCGCTCATCATTCAGAAACGGATCCGCCCGACGAGCATATCTCTGAACATCACCCAATCGCCCATCAAACTGTACAGTGGGTGTTTGAAGGTGGCGGGTCGGTTTTTCTCGAAGCCATAGTGGCCAACCCAGGCAAATCCGTAGCCGATGACGGGCAAGAGCAACAGATAGAGGAACTTGGCCGTTACAATGGCGTAGAGTGTGACGAGGATGACCAGTAGGCTGCCGACGAAGTGAAGCCTGCGGCAGTTTACATCGCTATGTTCTTCAAGGTAGTACGGATAGAAGTCCGCGAAACTGCGGAATGTTTGCTGTTGGCTCATAGGGCGTCTACCGGCTCGCTTATCGTTTTTAAGGTAGATAGTACTGTCTGATAGTGGAAAGTACTTAGACTAAAGACTAACAGTAAACCATCTGTCCCACAATTCATACGGTCGTTTGGCCCGAACTGACGTATTGAAATCAACCAAAGCGAGGCGATATGACAGCAGTAATGGAAGCCCTGTTAAACCGATCTTCAGAGCCACGCCTGGAGGCGCCAGCACCGGACCCGGAAACGCTTGAAAATGCCTTTGCCTGCGCCGCGAGGGCACCGGACCATGCGCTGCTTCGGCCCTGGCGGTATCTGGTGATTGAGGGAGACAAGGCATTGAACGCCCTGGGCGAATTGTTTGCCGCCACCTGTGGCGACGACGCCTCGGAAAAGGAACGGGAAAAACACCGCAAGAAGGCATTGCGGGCGCCTATGGTGATCGTTGGCATTGCGTGCTACCAACCCCATCCCAAAGTGCCGGAGATCGAGCAGTCCATGTCGGCCGCGGTGGGGATGGGGTATTTGTTGCTGGCTCTGGAGTCCGCCGGGTTTGGAGGCATGTGGCGTACCGGTGCCATGGCGCACGATCCAGCTATCAAACGAGGCTTGGGGCTGCAGGACAATGAGATCATAACCGGGTTTCTGTATACCGGCAGTGTCAGTGCGAACAAGCCCAGCATACCCAGGCCTGACCCCAAAGAGTTTGTCCGGCGCTGGCCCCACTAGTTGCCGCCCCGTTGCCCCCGCCCCGGCGCGGGGGAAATCCCTTGCCGCTTTCCGCCCTCAATTTACGATTCGGATAAGCCGATACCTGCCTCAGCCCGCACACCGCAACACCTCCTGAAAACTGGCATTGCGATTGCTTTTACCTCTGCAAGAACGCACAAACGGCAAAACGACCAACGCCGTGTGCAGGAATCGGAGGCACTATGGCAATTTCCCTGGACAAAGCATTAGGCATTCATCAGCACGCCCTGGAAGGCAGGGTAAAGCGTGCGGAGGTGTTGGCCAACAATCTCGCCAACGCCGATACCCCGGGCTATAAGGCGCGGGATGTCGACTTTCAGGCGATGATGCAGAAGGCCCAGGACAGCATGAGTGGTTTCGGCATGACCCGTACCCACGAGTCCCATATGGACACCTCGCCCATGGGCGCCGACAGCGAATTGCTCTATCGGGTACCGCACCAGCCGTCCGTGGACGGTAATACTGTGGATGCCCAGCAGGAGCAGACCCGCTTCATGCGCAATGCCATGGATTACCAGGCCAGTTTCCAGTTCCTGGACGGAAAGGTTTCAGGCATCAAAAAGGCACTCTCTGGCCAGTAAATCTGGGCGCAGCCATTAACTGAGGAGCACCATCATGTCCCTGGGTAATATTTTCGACATCGCCGGTTCCGGTATGACAGCCCAGTCGCTGCGGCTGAACACCACTGCGTCCAACATCGCCAATGCAGAGACGGCCAGTTCCAGTACGGACCAGACCTATCGCGCCCGCAAGCCTGTTTTCGCAGCGATACAGCAGTCCATGTTGAACCCTTCTCAGCAGGGTATGGCCTTTGGCAATGACGACGGCCCAGGCGCAGGTGTGCGGGTTGAAGGCATCGTGGAGAGCAATGCCGAGTTGCAGATGCGCTACGAGCCCGATCATCCTGCCGCGAACGAGGATGGGTACGTGTTCTATCCCAACGTCAATGTGGTTGAAGAGATGGCGGACATGATGTCGTCGTCACGCAGCTTCCAGATGAACGTGGACATTATGAACAGCGCCAAATCCATGATGCAGCGTATCCTGACCTTGGGTCAGCAGTAACCGAGCGAGGATTGAATCATGAGCGTAGTGAATAACACGACAGACGCTTCGGATGTGCTGAGCCAGTATCGCGTGCAGCAAGACCAGGCTAAGAGCGGAAGTGAGCTCGGCAAGAACGAGTTCATGGAATTGATGATCGCGCAGCTCAAGAACCAGAACCCTCTCGAGCCCCAGGACAACGGCGAATTCATCTCCCAACTGGCGCAGTTCAGTTCCCTGGAGGAAATGCAGAGCCTGTCCGGCAGTGTTGACGATATGGCCAGTCAGTTCCGCTCCACTCAGGCACTGCAGGCCTCCGCAATGGTCGGGCGCACGGTGTTGGCACCGTCATCCATTGGCGTGCTTGGAGCGGACGGTGAGATATCCGGTAACGTTTCCGTTCCGGCGACCACATCCGGGCTGAGAATCACCGTTGAGAATGAGTCCGGTGAGCAGGTTCGGCAGATTGACATGGGAGAGCAGCAGCCTGGCCAGACAGCGTTCAGCTGGGACGGCAAGGACGGTAACGGCAACAGTTTGCCACCTGGACGTTATAAGGTGGTGGCAGAAGCGTCATACCCTGGCGGGCTCGAGCAACTGGGCACCATGGTCAGCGCCAATGTCGACAGTGTGTCGCTGGGGCAGGGTGGCAGCATTACTCTGAACCTGGCCGGCATGGGCTCCATCGCGCTGCAAGATGTTCAGCAGATTAATTGATACCGGTGAAACAGTAAGAGGTGAAGTATGGCTTTTAACACAGGTCTTAGCGGTTTAAGGGCGTCATCGGTTGATCTGGATGTCACCGGTAACAACATTGCCAATGCGAGCACAGTAGGCTTCAAGAGCAGTCAGGCGCAGTTTGGCGACCTGTACGCCAGTGGTTTCCTGAGTGCCGGCACCAATCCGATTGGGGACGGTGTGCGGGTGCAGGACGTTAAGCAGAATTTTGGGCAGGGCAATATCAGTTTCACTGACAACGGCCTGGACCTTGCCATCAACGGTGACGGTTTCTTTGTGCTGAATAATGGCGGCGAAGTGCGGTACTCCCGTGCCGGCCAGTTCGGTATCGACAAAGACGGCTTTGTCACCAACAACCAGAACATGCGAGTTCAGGGTTTCGTTGCCGATGACGACGGTAACCTTTCCGGTATTCGTGGTGATCTGCAGGTTGAAACCGATAATCTGGCACCTCGCCGCACCACGAATTTGCGCTCGGACCTCAATCTGGATTCCCGGGAAACCGTGTTGGAGCGTCGGGTTGCTGATATGGGCGACTATACGGCACCCGCCGGAGCCACCGGTTTCCCTTCTGAAACCTTCGAAATTACCTACGCAGATGGCAGTGTGGTGAGTGTCCCCGTTAATGCAGCGGGATCCACTGATTTCTCAGCGGCTGACGTCGTGGACGTGCTCAATGGGCAGGACGGTCTATCCGCCTCCGCGACCACTACTTACGAGGGTATGTCTGAGGCGGATTTGAACGCCGCCATCGCTGCTGGCAACTTCAGCTTTGACCTAGAGGTAGGCGGAGTCACTGTGCCGGTGGATACGACCGGTGTGACCGATGCGGCTTCCCTGGTCAGTGCGATCAACAACGCCCAGGCACCAACGATTTCGGCGTCAATCACGGGCGGTAACCTGAGGTTGATCGACAACCGCGGTAACAATGTCACTGCCGGTTTCACCAGTGATGGCCCGAACCAGGCACCGGAGACAACCGTTGGCACGGTCAGGCCGCAAGCCGACCGTGAAATTACCGACATCGCTTCGACCACCGGTGCAACGAATCTCACGGACTCATGGAACGCGCGCAACATTGAGATTACCAACCAGTTCAATCCACTGGATCAGCGTACTTACAACCATGCTACGTCGACCACGGTTTACGACAGCCTGGGCAACTCCCACGAGATGTCCCAGTTCTACGTGAAGCAACCCGCCCCAGGTAATGGAGTGGGTGTGAGTGAATGGTCCGTCTACTTGCAGATCGACGGAGAATTCGTGGCCGGAACCGAGCAGAATCCTTACCAGGCTCGCTTTGATCAGGACGGGGCACTGCAATCGGTGAACGGCGATCCCAATGGCGAAATTCTGATCAGCGACTGGACGCCGAAGGATGCCGATGGCACGCCGAACGGTGCAGATGGCCCTCCGGGACCGGGTGAAAATATCACTACCCCGATTCCAGAGCCGCCGACCACCTCGGCCTTCGTGCTTGACCTTGGCAATACCACCCAGTACGGGAGCAACTTTGGCGTAAACGACCAGCGCCAGAACGGGTATGCCACTGGCAGGCTGTCGGGCCTGGATGTGTCCGACCAGGGCGTGCTGTTCGCCCGCTACACCAATGGCCAGTCGCAGTCCCTGGGGCAGGTGGCCCTTGCGTCGTTCAACAACACTAACGGACTTTCGCCTGTCGGGGAAACCACCTGGGTTGAAACCTTTGAGTCCGGCCAGCCCATTATCGGTGCACCTGATACCGGAACCCTGGGGTCGATCAAGGCCAGTTCCATCGAGGAGTCCAACGTGGATCTTTCGGCGGAACTGGTGAATCTGATCATTGCCCAGCGTAATTACCAGGCTAACGCCAAGACGATTGAAACCTCCGATGCGGTTACCCAGACCATCATCAACCTCCGCTAATTCTGAAATGTGAACATGGCACAACTCCTGCTTGGGTATAGGAAAGACTGGAAACAGTCAATATTCCGGCAGGAGTTTTCCCATGGACAAAGCCCTCTATATAGGAATGTCCGGCGCCAAGCAGAACATGCTGTCCCAGCGCGCCCACGCCAATAACCTGGCAAACGTCAGTACCACCGGTTTCAAGGCGGATTTCGCCCAGGCCCGCAGTATGCCGGTTTTTGGTGAACATCATCCCACCCGTGCCTATGCCATGGCAGAGAGGCCCGGAACAGACCTGTCCGCCGGTGCATTGATGGACACAGGCCGCAAGCTGGACGTCGCCGTTGAAGGTGATGGCTGGCTGGCCGTCCAGAATCAGCAGGGCGAGGAAGTATTCACCCGTTCCGGCAGCATGCAGATCGACGTCAATGGCCTGATGCGTCTCTCCAGCGGAGAGATGGTCATGGGTAATGGCGGACCGGTGGCGCTGCCGCCGTTTGATAACGTACAGATTGGCGCGGACGGAACCATTTCCGTGGTTCCCGTTGGCGGTCCGCCGGACCAGTTGGTTGAGGTGGATCGACTGAAGCTGGTGAACCCACCCTGGGACGCGCTGGAAAAAGGTGCAGATGGCTTTATCCGTCGCAAGGCGGACCAGGCGCTGGATGGTCCAGAGCCGCCTGATGCCACTATGCGCGTGGCGTCTGGGTTCCTGGAAAGCTCTAACGTCAACGCCGTGGAAGAGATGATCTCCAACCTGCAGTTGTCCCGTCAGTATGAAATGCAGGTAAAGATAATGACCACCGCCAACGAGAATGCCGAGGCGTCGGCACGACTGTTGCAGAACCTCTGATAAACCCTATGAACATCGCCCGGGTGAGCGCAGAAGCGGCAAAAATCGGCCGCATTGAAAACGCCCCCGGCAAGGAGTAGACGGCATGCATCCAGCACTTTGGGTCAGCAAAACCGGGTTGAGCGCGCAGGACACCAATATGTCCACGATCTCCAACAACCTGGCCAACGTGAACACCACCGGTTTCAAACGCGACCGCGCGGTGTTTCAGGATCTGCTGTACCAGATCGACCGGCAACCCGGTGGTCTGAATACCCAGAACTCGGAGCTGCCGTCCGGCCTCCAGCTGGGTACCGGTGTTCGCATTGTCGGCACCGCCAAGCAGTTTTCCCAGGGCAATCTGGAAGTCACCGAACAGCCCCTGGATATGGCTGTGAACGGCCGTGGGTTCATGCAGATCCTGCTCCCGGACGGGCAGATCGCCTATACCCGCGATGGCCAGTTCCAGTTGAACTCCAACGGCGACATCGTTAACCCGGACGGCTACCTTCTTGAGCCCAATATCAATGTTCCTGAGAATGCCACCAACATCACTATTGGCAAAGATGGCACGGTTACAGCTGTGACGGATGATCAACAGGCGCCACAGAATCTTGGCCAGATTACCCTTGTTAATTTCATTAACCCTCAGGGCTTGCAGGCCATCGGCAACAACCTGTTCAAAGCCACCAATGCCAGTGGAGATCCGGCGGAAGGTGTGCCAGGTCTCTTAGGTCTAGGGTCTCTGGAACAGGGCATGGTGGAGTCCTCCAATGTGGAAGTTGTGGAAGAATTGGTCAACATGATTACCACCCAAAGAGCTTATGAGATGAACTCGAAAGTGGTCTCCGCAACCGACCAGATGCTCCAGTTTATTACGAATAATATAGGCTAACCCTGAGAGGGCGCAGGGAGAAGAGTTATGACGCGTGCGTATCATGGAAACAGCAGATTGAGCCAGATCAGTTCGGTATTGATGATTGCTGGACTGGTCATACTTCAGGGATGTACGGCGCTTAGCCGAGAACGTCCTGTGCCGGACGACCCCGCCTATACGCCGGTTCGAGCGGATAATATGATGCAGCGTGACCCCAACTCTGGCGCCATCTACCAGTCGTCTCGCAACTACAGTCTTTACGGAGATACTGTGGCTCTGAACGTTGGTGATGTGCTCACAGTTAATCTGGAGGAGTCTACCCGCGCTAGCAAGAATGCCGACACCCGTATTATCAAGGACAATGAAATCACATTGCCCGAGCCAAACATTCTGGGCAGGAACAACTTTGGGATCGGTACTTCACTTAACAAAGAGCGTGATTTTAAAACCAGAGCCGATGCTGATCAGAGCAACAGTCTTGCTGGCAGCATTACAGTCTCGGTGACTGAGGTGCTGCCTAACGGCGTGCTGAGAGTACGAGGCGAGAAGTGGCTGTCCCTGACCAACGGTGATGAGTATATCCGCCTGACCGGTCTTGTTCGCCCGGAGGACATTTCGCCGGACAACACTGTGGCGTCCAATCGTATTGCTGATGCCCGTATCGCCTACGGCGGTACCGGTGATTTCGACCAGGCCAACCAGATGGGCTGGCTGGCGAGGTTCTTCAACAGTGAGTGGTTCCCGCTATGAAAGTGCTGAGGTTTGGGATACTGATGATTGCGCTTTCCGTGATCGCAGCGCCGGTGCTGGCGGACCGCCTGAAGGATCTGGCGCGCATCAAGGGTGTGCGTAACAACCAACTGGTCGGCTACGGGCTGGTCGTTGGCCTGGACGGTACTGGTGATAAAGCGCCGTTTACCAACCAGACCTTTCGCAACATGATGACCCAGTTCGGCATTACCCTGCCGCCGGGCGTGAACCCCAATCTTGCCAATGTGGCTGCGGTTACCATTACCGCGAATCTGCCGCCCTTCGCCAAGCCAGGCCAGGAACTGGACATCACAGTGTCGTCTATTGGCAATGCCGATAGCCTGCGTGGCGGTACCCTGTTGATGTCGCCGTTAAAGGGGGCCGACAATCAGGTCTATGCCATGGCTCAGGGTAGCCTGGTGGTGGGTGGTTTCGGTGCCCAGGGCGCCGATGGTTCGCGGATTACCGTAAACGTTCCCAGCGTTGGCCGGATTCCCAATGGCGCCACCATTGAGCGGGAAGTGATGTCGCCCTTTACCCGTGGCGATACCATCACCTTCAACCTGTTGCGGGCTGATTTCACAACGGCTCGCCGGGTGGTGGAAGCGATTAATGGTCAATTGGGCCCGGACATGGCCTACGCCCACGATGCCACCTCGGTCTCCGTCAAGGCGCCACGGGATCCATCCCAGCGGGTGAGCTTCCTGTCGATTCTGGAAAACATTGAGGTTAATCCGGCGGAAGACGCCGCCAAGGTGGTGATCAACAGCCGCACCGGCACCATTGTGGTGGGGCAGAACGTCAAGGTCAGCCCGGCGGCGGTGACCCACGGTAACCTGACCGTCACCATTGAAGAGAATCCCGAAGCCAATCAGCCAAACCCGTTCACCGATGGTGAAACGGTGATCGAGCCCAATACCCAGATCGCCATTACCGAAGACCCGGCCCGGATGTTCCAGTTCGGCCCGGCGGTCACCCTGAACGAAATTGTCCAGGCCGTGAACCAGGTAGGTGCGGCGCCCGGTGACGTAATGGCGGTGCTCGAAGCCCTCAAACAGGCCGGTGCCTTGCGCGCTGAGCTGATTGTGATTTAGGGGGCGTGATGCAGGATTCCAGTCTCCAGAAGGCCCAGGTTTATACCGATTTCGGCGGCCTGAACGCGTTGAAGGCCCAGGCCAGGACCGACAAGGAAGCGGCGCTTGAGGAAGTGGCGAAGCAGTTTGAAGGCCTGTTCCTGTCGGAAATGGTCAAAGCGATGCGCAAGGCCGGTGATGTGTTTGCGGAGGGTAACTACCTTAACAGCCAGCAGTCGGAGTTCTATCGAGAGATGTTCGACAGCCAGTTGAGCCTGACGCTGTCGCAAAAGCAGGGCACCGGTATATCCGATGCCCTTGTACGCCAGCTAAGCCGGCAGATTCCCGGCATGGATGAGGAGGGTGAGCCGATGGCGGCCCATAAGACCGCGCTGGCGGATTATGACCGTAGTATGCCGGTACTTTCGCTACGCCTGCCTGAGCAGATGGACAAGGTGAATCAGGTGGCTGACACCGCCCGCAAAGAGCCTGCACAGGAAGTCAGCACCATCATGCCAAGCCGGTTCGACTCACCGGAACAGTTTGTTCGTGAACTCCTGCCCGTCGCGAAAAAGGTAGCGGCGCAAAGCGGCATCAACCCGAGGTTGATGATTGCACAGGCAGCACTGGAGACCGGTTGGGGCAGACACATGATTGAAGGCGACGGTGGTTCTCCCAGCTTTAACCTGTTCGGTATCAAGGCAGACACCCGCTGGCAGGGTGAATCCGTAAACATTGCCACCACGGAATTCCGTGAAGGCGTGCCGATGAACCAACGGGCCGCGTTCCGGGCCTACCCGGACTATGAATCCAGCTTCCGGGATTATGTCTCGTTCCTCGAATCCAATCCCCGCTATCGGGATGTGCTGGCGGCCGCGGATGATCCCGAGTTGTTTGCAAACCGGCTTCAGGAAGCGGGCTATGCCACCGATCCAAACTACGGTGCCAAGATTCGCCGCATTATGAACAATGACTCCATGGCAACGTTGTCCATGGGTACGGGTAGGGCTGAGGAGTAAGCATTATGGCAGGGCTTATTAATATTGGTCTGACCGGTATCCTCGGACAGCAGGCGGCGCTGAACACCACCGGTAACAACATCACCAATGCCAACACGCCGGGCTACAGCCGTCAGGAGGTGCAATTTGAAACCCAGTCGGCGCAGCGCACCGGCGCGGGCTCTATCGGTACCGGTGTCAGCATCACCAACATCCGTCGCCTGGCGAACGAATATCTGACGCAACAGGTGCGCGAAGATAGCTCGCTGTTTGGTGAGCAGGAAGCACTGAACTCGGAATTGTCGCGCCTGGACAACCTGCTTGGTGGCGAATCCACCGGCCTGAGCAATGCCCTGAACAATTTCTTCGCGAGCCTGCAGAATGCTGCCGAAGATCCGGCATCGTTGCCCCAGCGCCAATTGGTGTTGAGCGAGGCGCAACAGGTGGTGAACCGCTTTGAAGCCCTGAATCAGGAATTTATTCAGCAGCGGGAATCCGTGAAGACGCAAATGGAGCAGGGCGTCAAGGATGCCAATACGCTTTTGAAAAGCATTGCGGAGCTGAACCTGGCGATCTCCGAATCACCCGGCTTGGCCCAGGGCCGTGAACCCAATGAACTGCTGGACAAGCGCGACGAAAAACTGCGTGAGTTGTCTGAACTGGTCAACATCAGTGTGGTGCAGGCGGAAGGCAGCCAGGTCAACGTGTCGCTGCGCAATGGTCAGGCCTTGGTTGTTGGTGACAAAGCTGCACAGCTTGGAACCCGTGACAACGCCGAAGACCCGACTACATTGGAATTCACCCTGACCACGGGCGGGCGGACTGTGAACGTGGACAGTCAGGTGAATGGTGGCAAGCTCGGCGGCTTGCGACGATTTGAATCAGAGGCCCTGCAGCCTGCCTTCGCCGAACTCGGCCGGGTTGCAATTGCCTTATCCGAGACCCTCAATTACCAGCATGAAATTGGCATGGACCTTGAGGGTGATCTGGGTGGCCTGTTTTTCAGTGACATCAATTCCCAGGCGGCGCAGCGCGGCCGGGTAATTGCAAATACCAATAACGGAGCGCCGCGGGACGCTCAGCTTGCGGTCGAGATCATCGAAAGTTCCCAGCTTCCCGCGGGCAGCTGGTCGTTGCGGTTTGGCGGCGACGGTCGGAACTTCGAATTGGTGGATCGGGCCACGGGTGAGGTGGTCAACCAAGGCCGCCTGCCGGACCCTGTTCAGTCCGAAATATCCATGCCGGGGTTCAATATCCGTATTGAAGGGGGAACCTTCAATGCCGGTGACAGTTTCCTGATCGAGCCAACCCGGAACGCGGCGGCCAATATCGGCCTGGAAGTCAATCGTGAAGAGGATCTGGCCTTTGCGAGCCCGGTAAGGGCGGAGGGTTCTGCAGGTAATACCGGTGATGCCACTATCAACCAGGGCAAGATGCTGGATGTCAGGGATCCGTTTACCAATTCGTTGCTGAGCAATTTCCGACAGGACGGGCAACTGGACCCACCACTGGACATCCAGTTCCGTGACGATGGTGGCCAGCTGGTCTATGACATTGTTGACGCCAACACGAACACGGTGCTGCAGGCAGGTGATGCCGCGGCAGTGCCTCCGGTCAATGTGTTCCAGGCAGGCCAGTCCAACAAGCTGTTTACTGAGGATCCGCGCTCGCCGGATTATTTCGGCTTTCAGTTCGAAATCTCCGGCAACCCAAGGCCCGGAGATTCGTTCAGTATCAATTACAACACCAACGGTGTCTCAGATAACCGCAATGCAGAGTTCCTGGCGGCGCTGGGAACCGAGAATACCCTTAACAATGGCAGCCAGAGTTTCGCCGAGGGCTACGCAGGGTTGGTGGAAGACATTGGCGTAAAAACCCGGCAGAGCCAACTGGATAAAGACGCCGGCAGCACGCTGCTGGAGCAGTCCACCAATCAGCGGGAGTCCGTCTCTGGCGTCAACCTGGATGAAGAGGCCGGCAAGCTGATCCAGTACCAGGCGGCCTACAATGCGTCCGCCCAGGTGGTGAGCGTGGCCCAGGATTTGTTCAATACCCTGTTGCAGAGTTTCCGGTAACAGTGCGAGGTGATGTGACATGATCAGAATTTCATCACAACAGATATTCTCCGGCGGTATAAACCGGCTGCAGGAACTGAATAGCAGCCTGAACCAGACCCAGGAGCAGATTTCGACGGGCAAGCGGGTCAACAAGCCGTCGGACGATCCCGTTGCGGCAGCGCGCATTCTCAAGCTTGATCAGGAGCTGTCCCGGATCGAGACCTATCAGCGCAACGCCGGGCTCGCGGAAAACCGGTTGCAGCAGGAGGAAAGCGCGTTGGCCAGTTCGGTGGATGTTATCCAGCGGATACGGGAGCTGACCGTCCAGGCTGGTAACGGCTCGCTGTCACCGAATGATCGCAAATCCATCTCCTCGGAAATGAAAGAGCGTATCGGGCAGTTGGCCAACATTGCCAATACCCGTGATGCGTCCGGCGAGTACATTTTCAGTGGTTTTCAGGGTTCCACCGCGGCTTTTGGGAAAGATGCATCCGGCAGTTGGGTGTACCAGGGTGATGAGGGCCAGCGCGTGCTGGAGATCGACGATGGCGTAACGGTGCCTATCAGCGATCATGGCAAAGGCATCTACTCTTCGGTTCCCGCAGCAGTGTTTGCCGAGAGTGACCCTGGCAATGCGGCTGCCGCTCGAATCGATGGTATTCAGGTGATCAATGATGGCGCATTGTCGGCGGTTTCACCGGACGATATCACCATTACCGTTGATACCGTCGCGGGAACGGTCAGTGCTGTGAATAGCCGCACCGGCGATCCCCTGAGTGTGACTCCGGCGGCGTATACCAGTGGTGAGTCCTTCGAAGTTGCCGGTGTGCAGGCGACGATTACCGATGCGGGCGATGGCGATGAGTTCACCCTTCGTGCCGGGGAGAGACAGTCGGTGTTTGCCACCATCGAAAACCTGATTGACGGCCTCGATAACATCGACAAAAGTTCGCCGGCCGGGCAGGCGGCCTATGACGACCTGATCGCAGCGTCTTTGCAGAATCTGGACAATGCCCAGGAAAGCATTGTGCAGAAACAAACGGAAATTGGCGGGCGCCTGAACGCCGTGGACTCCACGCAGTCGTTCCTGGAAGACTCGTCTGTGTACAGTGAGGACATCCGATCGCAACTGCGTGACGTGGACTACGCCGAAGCTATCAGCAACCTGAGCTTCCAGAGCTTTGTACTGCAGGCTGCACAGCAGTCGTTTGCCCAGGTCTCCCAGCTGTCGTTGTTCGATCGCTTGTAAAAAGCCTGCCGGAACAAGGAAGTCCGGCACTTGTTATTGCTTTCAGATTCAACCTCAGTATAATCCCCAGCACTCTCCGATGGCGGCGTGGTGAAATTGGTAGACACGACGGATTCAAAATCCGTTGGGGTAAAACCCGTGGCGGTTCGAGTCCGCCCGCCGCTACCATTTACGATCCGCACAGTGCGGTGTAAACAGTCCATCCAATGAACGTCTCCGATTTTCACTTTGATCTACCGGATGAGCTTATCGCCCGGTATCCCCTCAAAGAGCGCAGTGCGTCCCGGTTGCTCAGTCTCGATGGGCTGTCCGGTGACACCAGGCACTTACGGTTTACCGATCTTCCAGGCCTGCTTCAGCCGGGCGACCTACTGGTCTTCAACGACACGCGAGTGATTCCCGCGCGCCTTTTTGGCCGCAAGGAAACCGGCGGTCAGGTGGAAGTGCTGGTTGAGCGTGTGCTTGGAGAGCACGACATTCTCGCTCACGTACGGGCCTCCAAAGCTTTAAAAGAAGGCCAGAAAGTGCTGCTTGAAGATGGCACACCGCTACGGATGAGCGGAAGGGATGATGCGTTGTTTCACCTGCACTGTGACAGCGACGAACCCGTTCTTGAGGTTCTTGAGCGCATCGGCCATATGCCGCTGCCTCCCTACGTGGATCGCCCGGATGAATCCTCGGACCGCGAACGCTACCAGACGGTCTACGCCCGGGAAGCGGGTGCGGTGGCGGCTCCGACCGCAGGCCTGCATTTTGATGACCGGATTCTGGCCGAGCTTGAATCGCGGGGCATTGAAACCGCGTTTGTAACCTTGCACGTGGGCGCTGGCACATTCCAGCCGGTGCGTGTGGAGGGTATTGAAGATCATGTGATGCACAGTGAAGTGGCCCATGTATCGCAAGAAACGGTAGACGCGGTGAACGCAGCCCGTGCCCGGGGAGGCCGTGTCGTAGCCGTTGGTACCACCTCTGTACGGTCCCTGGAATCCGCCAGTCGTGGTGGGGTGGTTCGACCTTTTCAGGGCGAAACCGATATCTTTATTTACCCCGGCTATCGTTTCCAGACCGTGGACGCCATGGTGACGAACTTTCACTTACCGGAGTCAACGCTGATCATGCTGGTTAGCGCATTCGCCGGTTATCAGAACGTGATGTCGGCCTATCAAGCGGCTGTCGCCGAGCGTTACCGCTTTTTCAGTTACGGTGATGCGATGTTTATTACAGCGCAGGAGCCAAGCCTGGGCGCCCTCTCTTCCTGTTCAGGGAAAGGCAGCCAGAATCCGGAGAACGATGATGAGTGACCAGTGTTATATGTCCTTTGAAAAACTCGGGGAAGATGGCCGTGCACGACGCGGGCGCCTGACTTTTCCCCGGGGTACGGTGGAAACCCCGGCTTTCATGCCGGTGGGCACCTACGGCACCGTCAAGGGTATGCTGCCGAGGGATATCAAGGATATCGGGGCCGAGATCATTCTTGGCAACACCTTCCACCTGATGCTGCGGCCGGGTACGGAAGTGGTGAAGGCCCATGGCGATTTGCATGACTTTACCCAGTGGCAAGGCCCGATCCTCACAGATTCCGGCGGCTTCCAGGTGTTCAGCCTGGGCGAGATGCGCAAAATCACCGAAGCGGGCGTGACGTTCCGTTCGCCAATCGATGGTTCACCGGTAGAGCTGTCACCGGAAATCGCCATGCAGGTGCAGCGCGATCTCGGGTCGGACATCGTGATGATTTTTGACGAGTGTACGCCGTACCCGGCCACCGAGAAGCAGGCGAGTGAGTCCATGGAGCTGTCGCTGCGTTGGGCGGCGCGAAGCAAACAGGCACACGCTGGTAATCCGGCCGCGCTGTTCGGCATCGTTCAGGGAGGGATGTACGAATCGCTGCGGGACCGCTCACTGGAAGGGCTGACGGAGATCGGATTCGACGGCTACGCCATAGGTGGATTGTCGGTGGGCGAGCCCAAAGAGGATATGATCCGTATCCTGGATCATCTGCCACCCAAAATGCCGGAAGACCGCCCCCGTTACCTGATGGGCGTAGGGCGGCCCGAGGATCTTGTGGAAGCAGTGCGCCGCGGCGTAGACATGTTTGACTGCGTAATGCCCACGAGAAACGCGCGCAACGGTTACCTGTTTACCTCCACCGGCATCATCAAGATCCGCAACGCCAGGCACCGGCACGATACCGCGCCGCTGGACGATCAATGTGACTGCTACACCTGCGAGAACTTTTCGAGAAGTTATCTGCATCACCTCGATAAATGTGGAGAAATGCTCGGCTCGCAACTCAATACTATCCACAATCTGCGGTACTACCAGAACGTGATGGCTGGATTGCGTGGCGCTATTGAAGCAGGTACATTGTCGGACTTTATTAGCGACTTCTATGCCCGCCGCGGTGAAACTGTGCCTCCAATGGCGCAGTGACTGCGGGATAAGCCGATTCTGAACCGCTACCTGAACTTTTCTTAAAAACGGAGATAGTCAATGAAATCAATCAAGTTACTTGTTGCTGCACTCTTTGCTGCGATGCCGGCACTGGCCATGGCACAGGATGCGGGTGCCCAGGGTATGGGAGTGATGGGGCAGGTGATCTTCTTTGCCGGCTTTATCCTGATTTTCTATTTCCTGATCTGGCGCCCCCAGTCCAAGCGTGCGAAAGAGCACAAGGCGCTGATGGCCGGCCTGAACAAAGGCGATGAAGTGGTTACCTCCGGCGGTGTGGCCGGCAAGATCACCAAGGTTTCCGATGACTTTATCGTGGTTGAAATCGCTGACAACGTTGAGATCAAGGTTCAGAAAGTTGCTGTTGCAGCGGCACTTCCGAAAGGAACTCTGAAGGACATCTGATCGACCGGTTTTCGACTCAGGTCTGAATTTGCCAAGCTGAAACATCACAGCCGGCCGACTGGCCGGCTTAAAGGGACCCCATGCTGAACAAGTATCCGCTCTGGAAAAACCTGGTTATCGTGATCGCGCTGGTGATCGGGTTCGTCTATGCCTTGCCTAACGTCTTTCCTGACGACTTTGCCGTACAGATCACCGGTGCCCGGAGCAGTACCGAAGTCGATCAGCGGATTCTCGACAGGGCTGTTGATGCACTCGAAGCCAAGGGGATCCAGGTCAAGGAATCCGAGTTGCAGGAGCGCGACGCCCTGATTCGCCTGAACGACGCCGAATCCCAGCTGAGGGCTCGGCCGGTGGTGCAGGAAGCGCTTGGAAGGGATTATCTGGTAGCCCTGAATATGGCGCCGTCAACTCCGGGATGGCTGGAAAGCCTGGGCGCGGGTCCTATGAAGCTCGGTCTCGACCTGCGGGGTGGTGTTCACTTCCTGTTGGAAGTGGATATGGAAACCGCCGTCGACCAGCGCCTCGAAGCCATGTCTGGTCAGATCAAGCGCGAATTGCGTGAAGAGCGTGTGCGCTACCGCGGCGGCGATGTGGAAGGTAATCGTTCCATTGTTCTGAGTTTCCGTGACGAAAGTTCCCGCAGCGAAGCGTTTGACCTGATCCGTGACCAGTACAACCAGTTCCTGCTCGATGAGCAGACAGAGGACGGTGAGTACCTGTTGGTGCTGTCCATGTCGGAAGCCGAAGTGAAGTCCATACAGGACTACGCACTGGAGCAGAACCTGACCACCATCCGTAACCGGGTCAACGAACTTGGCGTGGCGGAGCCTCTGGTGCAGCGCCAGGGTGCGGATCGCATCATTGTGGAATTGCCCGGTGTGCAGGATACCGCTGCGGCAAAGCGTGTACTGGGTGCTACGGCCAACCTGGAGTTCCGTCTTGAGGCCCGCCAGGATGCGTCATCAGCTGATATCGAGACGTTCCCGTTCCGTGACAACCCTAACCGTGAAGCCCGTCTTGAGCGGGAAGTGATCGTCACCGGTGATAATGTCTCTAACGCACAGCAGGCCTTCGACGAGAACGGCCAGCCACAGGTCAACATCACCATGGACTCGGTGGGTGGCGATCTGATGAACCGTGCAACCCGCAACGCCATTGGGCGTCGCATGGCGGTCCTGTTCATCGAATACCGGACAGAGACGGAAGAAGTGGTTGTGGATGGTGAAACCCGCACGGTCGACAACCGCGTTGTCGAGAAGGGCATCATCAGCCTGGCGACGATCCAGTCTGCGCTGGGAAGCAGTTTCCGGATTACCGGGCTGGATTCCATCCCGGAAGCGGCGGAGTTGGCATTGCTGCTGCGAGCCGGTTCGTTGGCTGCGCCAATGTACTTTGTCCAGGAGCGGACGATTGGTCCCAGCCTTGGGCAGAAGAACATTGATGCCGGCATGATGTCGGTCCTGCTCGGCTTTGTGTTGGTTCTCTGCTACATGGTGGTGTACTACCGTGGCTTTGGTGTGATCGCCAACATTGCGTTGACGCTTAACCTGATGCTGCTGATCGCCTGCATGTCGATCCTCTCAGCAACCCTGACGCTGCCGGGTATTGCCGGTATCGTGCTGACGGTGGGTATGGCGGTTGACGCCAACGTGCTTATCTTCGAGCGTATAAAGGAAGAGTTGAAATCGGGCATACCGCCGCAGTCGGCGATAAACTCCGGTTATTCCCGGGCCTTCGTTTCGATTTTTGATGCCAATATCACCACCCTGTTGGTGGCGGTGATCCTGTTCGCCATGGGGTCCGGCCCGGTGAAAGGGTTCGCGGTGACATTGTCGATCGGTATTCTTACGTCGATGTTCTCCGGGCTGATGGTCAGTCGTAGCATCGTAAATCTTGTATACGGCGGTCGACAGGTTGAAAAGCTGTCGATTGGGGGGAAACTGGCCAATGTCTGAAGTTGAGAAGAAACCTATCGATTTTATGGGCTTTCGGAAGATTGCTTCCGTTGTGTCCATTGCGCTGATTGTTGCTTCCATTGCGTTGCTGGCAGTGCGCGGCCTGAACCTCGGGCTGGACTTTACCGGTGGTACCTCCGTTGAGCTGGAATACCAGCAGGCGCCCGCTCTGGACAATGTTCGCCAGACGTTGGAAGGCGCGGGATATGAGCAGTTTGTGGTCCAGAACTTTGGTTCGGACACCACAGTGCTGGTGCGGATGGCGGAGTCCGAGAACGACAAGTTGGCCGCTGAAGTCACGGCTGCGTTGTCGGCTGGTGGTAATGAGCTTGAACTGGTGAGCTCCGAATTTGTCGGCTCCCAGGTTGGCGACGAGCTGAAGGAAGACAGTGGTCTGGGAATGCTCATCGCGCTGGCAGTGGTGCTGATTTACGTCGGCATGCGGTTCCAGTTCAAGTTCGGTATTGCCTCTGTTGTGCCGCTGGCCCACGACGTCATCATTGTTCTGGGTGTGTTTGCCCTGTTCCAGTGGACGTTCGACCTCAGTGTGCTGGCAGCGTTGCTTGCGGTTATCGGTTATTCCCTTAACGATACCATCGTGGTCGCGGACCGGATTCGCGAGAATTTCCGCAAGATGCGTGAAGGGGGCTCCGAGCACATCATCAACGAGTCCATTCACCAGACCATCAGCCGGACCATCAACACGTCTGGTACGACATTGGTGGTGCTGTTCGCCCTGTACTTCCTGGGGGGTGAAGCGATCAACAACTTTGCGCTGGCTCTCATCATCGGTGTGGTGGTGGGTACCTACTCATCCATCTATGTGTCAGCAAACCTGCTGGTTGCCCTGGGTGTGGCACGGGAGGACCTGATCGTTCCGCCGAAGGAAGGTCTTGCAGGGCAGGAAGAGGAAGAAGAGCAGCCGCCCGAGTGGTTGAACCGGATGTAAGTCGGTCAGCCACAAAAAAGCCGCAACACCATATGGGGTTGCGGCTTTTTTAATGCCTGGCCGTTGGCCTTTATGCCTAGCGAGGCAGTCGGCCCCGGAACGGGTGAAGTGTCTTGAGCACTTCACGGAACAGCTTGGGGTTTGCGACGATCAGCTGCTTTGCTTTTTCCGTTGAGGGGTTGCCGGAGAAATCGCCGGTCAGGGCACCGGACTCCAGTGCCAGCGTGACGCCGATGGCCAGGTCAGCCGGCTCAGGACGGAAAATAACAGCGGCGTCCAGATGGCCGGAAGCAACCCGGGCGATATCAAGGGCCACGCAACCAGCGGTTCGGAACATGCTGCTGTCACGGGCCAGCAAGGATGCCATCTCGCCCCACATCAGTGGGTCGTCAGACGAGCGGGTCTGGTCGAGAAGATTGCTGACCACGGCTGCACGGTCGGCATGCTTGACGTCACTGGTACGCACCCGCCGACTGTTCAGTGCGGCACCGTGGCCGCGGCTGGCAGAGTATTCCTCACCGGTGACCGGATTGATCAGCAGCAGGTTCTCGGTGCGGTTGTTTTTCTTTTGCAGCAACGCAACGGCGAAGTCAGGAATGCCGCGCAAAAAATTCTCACGTCCGAGTACCGGGAAAATGTGCCAGCTCTTGTCGTTACCGTCGGCGTCCGCCTCATTCAAAGGAGCGATGGCGTGGTCCTTGTAGGCTTTGTCGAGCTGTTCGGAAAAATTGTCGTAAATGGACTGTTCGACCCGCTCCAGTTGCTTGCGGCGGTCTTCGCTGTCGCCGTTGGGTTCCTGGCGTTCGAAGTGTGCTTTCAGATAGTCGGACCCCTGACGCGCGACGCGCAGGGCCATTTTGATTGCTGGTTGCATCTGAGTGTTCATTATCCGGGTGTGTGAAGGCCGCATAGCATATCAAAAACTGACCCGCCTTGTATGTTTTTCCACTCCGCAATGTCACGGATGGCGCTGTATCAGGGCATCTCCGGAGAGGCGGGGAAGGGGGTAGATCTGCTATCATGCGCACCTTTCCAGTTTTTACAGAGATTCTACCGCCATGCACAAGCCAGCTAAGCCCCTGGAGGGCCCTGACACCTACAACGACCAGATCCGGATTGTCCTGGTTGAGACGTCCCATTCCGGTAACATCGGTGCGGTCGCCAGGGCCATGAAAAACATGGGGCTGGGAAACCTGTGGCTGGTAAATCCGGCGTCCTTTCCCGATGAGGCCTCCTACGCCCGTGCAGCGGGCGCCTCCGATATTCTCGACAAGGCCACGGTTGTTTCGACTCTGGACGAAGCCATTGCCGATTGTGTGTGCGTCATGGGTACCAGCGCGAGGGGGCGAAAGGTCCCGTGGCCGGTTATCGCTCCGCCAGACGCCGCGGCCAAGGCTTCGCAGCAGTCAGAAGCGGGGCAGGTGGCGCTGGTCTTTGGGCGTGAGAACCACGGGCTGAGCAATGAAGAGTTGCAGCGTTGTCATTTCCACATTCATATCCCGTCAAATCCCGATTACAGTTCCCTGAATCTGGCCATGGCGGTTCAGGTAATGTGCTATGAATTGCGTATGCATTATCTGAAAGGCCTTGAAGGTGGCGACGGCAGCCCATATCTCAAGCCTATGATGGCGCCCGGCGATGAAGGTTGGGATGTGCCGCTCGCGCCTGTCCGCGATGTTGAGGGTTTTTTCAGTCATCTTGAGCAGGTGCTTGTGGATGTGGACTTTCACCGCCGGGACAATCCCCGTCAGTTGATGACGCGGCTGCGGCGGCTGTTCCAGCGTGCCGGGCTGGATCAGATGGAGATCAATATCCTTCGGGGAATACTGACCGCTGTACAGAAATCGGCTGGTGCTGCGGAAACCGCAAAAAATACGTCAAAGGCTGGTTCAACGGCCGGTGAACAGGAATAAGGTTATGTTTGAACGTCTAAGGGAAGATGTGAACAGTGTGTTTCATCGTGATCCCGCCGCTCGCAATACTTTCGAAGTGCTGACCAATTATCCGGGTTTGCACGCGCTCCTGTGCCACCGGTTCTCCCATTGGCTTTGGGGGCTTGGCCTGAAGTGGGTTGCACGAACGTTTTCTTCGATCACGCGCTGGCTGACCGGCATCGAAATTCATCCCGGAGCCACGATCGGGCGGCGTTTCTTTATCGATCACGGCATGGGTGTTGTCATTGGTGAGACCACGGTGATCGGTGACGACGTCACGCTTTATCAGGGCGTGACCCTGGGTGGGACCAGTTGGAACAAGGGTAAGCGCCATCCGACGCTGGGTGACGGTGTTGTGGTGGGTGCCGGTGCCAAGATCCTCGGGCCGTTTACGGTGGGCGAGGGCGCCAAGATTGGCTCCAACTCCGTGGTGACCAAAGAGGTTCCGCCTGGCGCAACGGTTGTCGGTATTCCTGGCCGGGTTGTGGTGAAGCGCAAAGGGGAAGATGATGCCCGGCGCAAGGAAATGGAAGAGCGCATGGGCTTCGATGCTTATGGTGTGACCGAGGAAATGCCGGACCCGGTGGCCCGGGCTATGCGCAGCCTGCTGGATCATATGCATGCTGTGGATGACCGCATTGAGAACATGTGCAAAGCGCTTCGCAAGGTGAACAGTGAATACCAGAACGGCGAGTTGCCGCCGCTGCAGGAGGAGGATTTTGACTGCGTGCGGGACGACGAGCCGTCGCAACGGTGAATACTTGACTGTTTTGGTAGGTCAATTCATACTCGGCTTTGTTGAAGCCGAATCAATCCCTGACCGGGGCTGACGTTATGAGACTGACCACCAAAGGCCGCTATGCGGTGACGGCAATGCTGGATCTTGCCCTTCATGGGGATCAGGGGCCGGTGAGTCTGGCTGACATATCTGCCCGGCAGGAGATTTCCCTCTCGTATCTCGAGCAGTTATTTTCCCGCCTTCGCCGTCACAAACTGGTGACGAGTATCCGGGGCCCTGGCGGTGGTTATCGCCTGAGCCGCGAGGCAGACTCCGTCTTTATTGCGGAAGTTGTCGACGCGGTCAGCGAATCCCTGGATACCACCCGTTGCGGCAACAAGGGTGATTGCCAGAATGGCGAGAAATGCCTGACCCACCACCTGTGGTCTGATCTCAGTGATCAGATTCATCAGTTCCTCAGTGATATCAGTCTTGGGGACCTGATGCGCAAACGGGAGATTCAGGTGGTTGCCGATCGGCAGAACAGGCGCCATTCAGACGGCGACTCACAGACGATTAACACCGAGCGCCTTACGGATCAGGCGCCGGCCTGAACGACTATCCTGAAACTTCTATGAAAAAGCCCGTCTATCTGGATTATGCGGCCACCACGCCCGTAGACCCTGCCGTTGCCGAAGAAATGGTCAAATACCTGACACCTGATGGAGTGTTTGGCAACCCTGCCTCACGCTCCCATGGCTTTGGCTGGCAGGCCGAAGCCGCCGTTGAAGGTGCCCGCCGTCAGGTGGCCAGTCTGATCCATGCAGACCCACGTGAGATCGTGTGGACGTCCGGCGCTACCGAGTCCGACAACCTCGCCATCAAGGGTGCTGTTGCAGGCAAGAACCACCCGCACATTGTGACATCGATGATTGAGCACAAGGCAGTGCTTGATACCTGCAAATGGCTTGAAGGGCAGGGTGTTGAGGTGACCTGGCTGAAACCGGGCGCGGACGGGCGGGTGTCCTGTCAACAGGTTGAAGATGCGCTCCGGGACAATACCGCTTTGGTCAGCCTGATGATGGTCAACAATGAGCTGGGTAGCCAAACGGATATCGCCGCCATCGGTGCCATGCTTCGCGAGCGCGGTGTGCTGTTTCATGTTGACGCGGCGCAGGCGGCTGGCAAGACCGAGGTGGATGTGGGAGCCATGCCAGTGGACCTGTTGTCTTTGTCGGGGCACAAGGTTTACGGGCCCAAGGGTATTGGAGCCCTCTATGTGCGGCGTTCTCCGGACGTGCGAATTGAATCGCAGATTCATGGCGGCGGCCATGAGCGCGGCATGCGTTCCGGCACACTACCTACCCACCAAATCGTCGGCATGGGCAAAGCCTTTGATCTGGCCGGCGAAAAACTCGAGCAGGAGAAGGCGCGGCTGGAATCCCTGCGGGGGCGTTTCATGTCGGGCCTCGAAGGTCTTGAGGGCGTGACGCTTAACGGCAGTGCCGAACATCGGGTGCCGGGTATCCTCAACCTCTCATTTGCCGGTGTCGATGCGGAATCCCTGATGCTGGGATTGCGGGAACTGGCGGTTTCGTCTGGTTCGGCCTGTTCGTCGGCCACCATTGAGCCTTCGTTTGTGCTCAAGGGTATAGGTCTGGATGATGAGCAGGCGCATCGGGCACTCCGGTTTTCCTTTGGACGCTTTTCGACGGAAGAGGAGGCAGACTTCGCATCGGCGCAAATCGTTGACGTTGTTACCCGTCTCCGTTCAGTGCGGTAGGCAGTTGCCTCCGGACTGCGTATAATCCCAACCCTGAAAATTTTCTGAACCTGAATGGAGATAGATCATGTCAAATGAGCGCACGCTCTCGATTATCAAGCCCGATGCAGTCGCAAAAAATGTGATCGGCGAAATCTACACACGCTTCGAAAAAGCGGACCTGACCATCGTCGCTGCGAAAATGATGCACCTGACCCAGGAGCAGGCAGAAGGGTTTTACGCCGAGCACAAGGAGCGTCCGTTTTTCAATGATCTGGTTGCGTTTATGACCTCCGGCCCTGTGGTTGTTCAGGTTCTGGAAGGCAATGGTGCTATCCTGAAGAATCGTGACCTGATGGGTGCAACCAATCCCAAGGAAGCGGAAGCAGGCACCATTCGTGCCGACTTTGCATCTTCAATTGATGCCAACGCTGTTCATGGTTCAGATTCCGCCGCGTCAGCCGAGCGCGAAATTGCGTATTTTTTCAATGACAGTGAGATCTGCCCGCGCGGCTGATCGAGCTGTATCGGGCCGGGCATACGTCCGGCCCGTATTGGTTATTTGATTGAGGTTATGAAATGACAGCTGTTGCTGAGAAAACCAACCTTCTGGGAATGCCCAAGGCCAAGATGGAGGCCTTTTTCGAGTCCCTGGGGGAGAAACGTTTCCGCGCAACACAGGTGCTGCAATGGATTCACCAGCGCGGGGCCGATGACTTCGATCAAATGACCAATATGAGTAAGGTCCTGCGGGAAAAGCTCAAGGTCGTTGCGGAAATTCGCGGGCCAGAGGTGGTGTACGACGAGTCCTCCAAAGACGGTACCCGTAAATGGGTCATGCGTATGGACAACGGCAACAGCGTTGAAACCGTGCTCATACCTGACGGTGAACGCGGCACCTTGTGCGTGTCGTCGCAGATTGGCTGCAGCCTCGATTGTACCTTTTGTTCGACGGGCAAGCGTGGCTTCAACCGCAATCTGACCGCTGCTGAAATCATTGGTCAGGTCTGGGTTGCGCGTAAGGCGTTCATGCCGTTTGAGCCCGGCCCGGACCGCCCGATTACCAATGTGGTAATGATGGGGATGGGCGAACCGTTGCTGAACTTCGACAACGTTGTCGATGCCATGAACCTGATGATGGAGGACCTGGCGTACGGCATTTCCAAGCGACGTGTCACCGTCAGCACCTCCGGTGTGGTTCCGGCGTTGGATAAGCTGGGTGAAGTTACCGATGTTTCACTGGCCATTTCGCTCCATGCCCCCAATGATGAGTTGCGTAACCAGTTGGTGCCGTTGAATAAAAAGTACCCGATTGCGGAGTTGCTGGCAGCGACGCGTCGCTACCTTGCACGCCTTCCTGACAAGCGGAAGGCGACTATTGAGTACACGGTCATCGAAGGCGTTAATGATCAGCCTGAGCACGCCCGGGAGCTCGCCGTTGTCCTTCGTGGCCTGCCATGCAAGATTAATCTGATCCCGTTCAATCCGTTTCCTGAGAGCGATTTTCGTCGTCCCAGCATGAACGCGACCCGCCGCTTCCAGGCAGTTCTGAACGAGGCCGGCTATATTGCCACGGTGAGAACCACGCGCGGTGACGATATCGATGCGGCCTGTGGTCAACTGGTAGGGATGGTGGAAGATCGCACCAAGCGAAGTCAGCGTTATATCCAGGTGCAGCAGGTCAGTCCGTAAACCCGGTGCCGACATGCACCTTCCAATTCGAGAGGAATTACCGACTGTGACATTTAATCCAGTGAAAAGGATGCGGGCCTCGTTCGTCGTGGTATTGCTGGCGATGTTTGTTGCAGGGTGTGTAACCAATACCGATAGCCGTTTTGCCCGTGAGGCAGATCGCGACAAGGCTGTCAGGAATTATGTCCAGTTGGGTACCGCCTACATCGGCCAGAATAATCTGGAAAGAGCCCGGCATCACCTTGAACGAGCGCTGGAATTGTCTCCCGATGACCCCGGGGCGCTGGCAGCCATGGGGCTGATCTATAACGCCGAGGGTGAACCGGAACTGGCTGAGCGGTCGTTCCGGGAGTCACTCGACAGTGATCAGGGCTATACCCGCGGGCGTGTTTATTACGGTGCTTTCCTGTACGGTGCGGGCCGGTTCGAGGACTCCCGTGAACAATTCCTGGCAGCGTCCAGGGATACCTCCTACAACGACAGGGCATCCGTGTTTTTCAACCTCGGACTGACGGAAGAGAGGATTGGCAACCTTGAGGGCGCCACGACGGCGTACCGGCGGGCTGTTGAATTATCCCGTGGTGATGCGAAGTCACTGCTTGCGCTGTCACGGACGTTGGTCGAATCCGGAGAGCTCCAGGCCGCCTCTCGTCACTACAGCCGCCTGATGACGCTGATGCAACGGAACCAGAATCTCCGCCATTCTCCTGAAAGCCTTTTTACCGGCATCCGCATTGCCCGGCATCAGGGCGACAGGAACCGGGAATCGAGTCTTGCGCTCCAACTGAAGAACAATTTTCCAAACTCTGTCGAATACCAACAATACAGGGTGATGACATCCAATGGACAGTGATGACGCACAACAACCGTCGGGCCTGAGTGAGCCTACGGGCCAGTTGCTCAAACGTGCGCGTGAGCAGAAAGGGCTCAGTGTTTCCGCCGTGGCCGATGCCCAGCATCTTCGCCCGGCGATAATACAGGCGATAGAGGACGGGCATTATGAACAGATCGACAGTGAACTGTTCCTTAAAGGCTATGTCAGAACCTACGCACGACAGGTTGACCTTGATCCGGATGCGGTGATCGCGACGCTGGACGAGGAGCTCGAACCGCTCCGACAGCAAAAAGTGCAGGCAGAAGAAGCCAATCCGCTGATTGATATTGAACGTCGCAGGCGGCGCAAGCGCCGAGTCGCGAAGTTTCTGCTTCTCCTGCTGGCCATAGCAGTGATCGCCTTTCTTGCATTGCGTTTTATAGGCGAACTGGACGGTATAACCGGCGGGACTGCGGAGCCGACTGCCTCCTCGGAGTCTGATGTTTCCGCGCAGCCTGAACCGTCCGAAGAGACGGTATCGGTGGACGGCACTGTCGATACCGAGTTAGCCGGGCCTGAAACCGACGAAGAGGCCGATAGGCTATCCGCGCCGGTTGATGAAGCATCGATCGTTGAGGACAATAGCGAGTTGGCAGAGCTGCCTGAGGATCCTCAGGTGAATGAGCAGGTCTCTGGCTCTCCGGCCCCGACGGTTGAAGACGATGCCGCTCCCGCTGCGCAACCTGCTGTCGATGAGATTGATGAGAGCCAGGTTCCGGTGGTGACCAGTGAGCCGGAGCCAGCGTTTCAGGAGAGCGCCCAGCCAACGGCTGCCGTCGGCAGCGCTCGCCTGGAAATGACATTCAGCGATGAGTGCTGGGTTCAGGTAACCGATTCGGCGGGCAATCGCCTGGTGGGATCCCTGCAACGGGATGGTGACAGGATTAATGTATCAGGCAGGCTGCCCATCGACGTTGTTGTCGGCGCAGTCGATGCCATCGAATCCATAAGATTTGATGGCCAACCGATTGACCTTTCCGGTTATCGGGTCGTCAACAACCGAGCAGAATTCACGCTGGATATCTGAACGTTTCGAACCCTCTTTTGCGGTTAGCAGGCTATATGAATCACGAATCTCCGATCAAAAGACGCAAATCACGCCAGATAATGGTAGGCGATGTTCCCGTGGGTGGCGATGCGCCTATTGCTGTCCAGAGCATGACCAACACCAACACCTGTGACGTGGATGCAACCGTTGGCCAGATCCGCGCCCTGCAGGAGGCTGGAGCGGACATTGTGCGGGTATCCGTGCCTACAATGGATGCTGCGGAAGCGTTCGGCAAGATTCGCTCAATGGTGTCGGTACCACTGGTGGCTGACATCCACTTCGATCACCGGATTGCTCTGCGGGTGGCGGAACTGGGTGTTGATTGTCTTCGTATCAACCCGGGTAATATTGGTCGGGATGACCGTGTCAGCGCCGTGATCAGCGCCGCGCGGGATGGCAATATCCCGATTCGTATTGGCGTCAACGCGGGCTCGCTGGAAAAGGCACTGCAACGTAAATACGGTGAGCCGACTCCCGAAGCTCTGGTTGAGTCGGCGATGCGCCATATCGACATTCTCGACCGTCATGATTTCCAGGATTTCAAGGTGAGCCTGAAGGCCTCGGAAGTCTTCATGACGGTGGCGGCATATCGTCAGATTGCCGCACAGATAGAGCAACCCCTGCATCTGGGTATTACCGAGGCTGGTGGCTTTCGCTCCGGGACAGTGAAGTCCTCTGTTGGCCTGGGCATGCTGCTGATGGACGGCATTGGGGATACCATCAGGGTATCGCTCGCGGCAGACCCGGTGCAGGAAATCAAGGTCGGCTACGATATTCTCAAAAGCTTGCGCCTGCGCAGCCGGGGTATCAATTTCGTCGCGTGCCCAAGCTGCTCACGCCAGAATTTCGATGTCATCCAGACCATGAATGACCTTGAGGCTCGCCTGGAAGACGTCAACGAGTCCCTGGATGTTGCCATCATTGGCTGTATTGTAAACGGGCCGGGCGAGGCCAAGGTTGCTGACCTGGGCTTGACCGGCGGCAGCCCCAAGAACCTGTTCTACGCGTCGGGCAAACCCAATCAGAAGCTCGACAATGCCAACCTGACCGACGACCTGGAACGGCTGATCCGTGAGGAAGTGGCGCGTCGCAAGGAAAAGGAAGAAGCGATCATTACCCGCTCGGCCGACTGAGAGCAGATCGTCAAATCACCGACACAGATAAGGTAGTAACTTGGCTAAGATCCAGGCAATCCGCGGGATGAACGATATCCTGCCAGAGCAGACGCCGGTGTGGCAGTTTGTGGAAGACACGGTCAGGAAAGTGCTTTCCCAGTACGGTTATCAGGAAATTCGCATGCCGGTGGTTGAGCAGACGGACCTGTTCAAGCGCTCTATTGGCGAAGTGACGGATATCGTTGAGAAAGAGATGTACACCTTTGAGGATCGCAACGGTGACAGCCTGACCCTGCGCCCCGAAGGTACGGCCGGCTGTGTGCGTGCCGCCGAAGAACACGGTCTGCTTTTTAATCAGACCCGCCGGCTTTGGTACACCGGCCCCATGTTTCGTCATGAGCGCCCCCAGAAAGGCCGTTACCGTCAGTTCCACCAGATCGGCGTGGAATGTTTTGGCATGACCGGCCCGGATATTGATGCAGAGCTCCTCGTGTTGACGGCCAGGCTCTGGCGCGCGCTCGGACTGAGTGAACACACCCGCCTGGAAATCAATTCCATAGGTACGTCTGCTGCCCGTCGGGAATACCGCGAGGCGCTGGTCGCGTACCTCTCGGATTACCGGGAGCAGTTGGACGAAGACAGCCAACGGCGTCTTGGCTCGAACCCGCTACGCATTCTGGACAGCAAGAACCCGGATACCCAGAGACTTCTGGTGGACGCGCCTCGTCTGGATGATTACCTCGACGACGAGTCTCGGGATCATTTTCGGCAACTGCGCTCGTTGCTGGACGCGGCTGGCATTGAGTATACGGTGAATCCAAAGCTGGTTCGCGGGCTCGACTATTATGGCAAAACTGTATTCGAGTGGATTACCGACAGCCTGGGTGCCCAGGGGACGATATGTGCCGGTGGTCGCTATGATGGGCTGGTGGAGCAGTTGGGAGGCAAGCCCACGGTTGCAGTCGGTTTCGCCATGGGGCTCGAACGCCTGATTCTGCTGCTGGAAACGCTTAACCTTGTGCCAGACAGTGCCAATGGCAATGTCGATGTGTATGTTGCAGCAATGGGTGAATCCACCGTGGCACCCGCGTTGGCGCTGGGTGAATCCCTTCGCGACGCTTTGCCGGGCGTAACGGTTATCGGGCACTGTGGCGGCGGCAGTTTCAAGAGTCAGATGAAAAAGGCTGATCGCAGTGGCGCCCGTTACGCGGTCATTCTGGGTGAGAATGAGGTTGCCAACGGGACGGTCGGCCTTAAGCCGTTACGGTCAGACGAGGGGCAACTAGACGTTGCTCAGGGTGATCTGGCCGCGACGCTTGAAGAATTGCTTGGCCGCTGATGGCGCGCCGACGAGTTACAGCATAATAATCATCTATTGCAGGAGTCATCATGGCTGAAATGCGTACTGAGGAAGAAACGGTCCAGGCAATCAAGGATTGGTGGAAGAAGAATGGCAGCTCGCTCCTGATTGGCGTCGGTGCGGCGCTGGCGATTGTTTTCGGGTGGCAGGCCTGGCAGAACCATCAAATGCAGCAGCGTACGGAAGCGGCTTCCCAGTTTGCCGAGCTGATCAATGCCTATAGCGATGAGACAGATGAAAATCGCGCAGATACCGTTGCCTACGTAGCCGAGAACCTGCGAGAAGAATACAGCGACAGCGCCTTCGCTGTTTATGGCATGTTGATGCTTGCTCGCCAGCAGGTTATGGACCAGGGCGATCCCGAAGGGGCGATCGAGTCCCTGACCTGGGCGCAGGAAAAAGCCGGCGAAAGCGGAGCGTTGGCAATGGTTATTCGCAACCGCCTGGCCCGCGCCCAGTTCGCGGCGGAGCAGTACGAAGAGGCTTTGGCAACCATTGAGGGTACGGACAATACCGGCAGTTTCGGCGCTATTTTCACTGAGCTTAAAGGCGATATCCTGCTAGCCCAGGGTAATCGTGAGGGGGCTCGTGAAGCGTATCTGGCGGCCCGTGAAATGAACCAGCAGGGTCGTAGCGGCATTCTTGAGCTCAAGCTATCCGACCTTGGTGTTGAGGAGGGAGCCTGATGCCCTGGTTGGTTAACGGGCATACCAGACTCCTTTCGCTTGCGGGTATGCTGACACTGGCTGTCCTTGCAGGATGTAGTACCAGCGACACCTTTGAGCAACCTGCACCGGTTCCGGAGATTTCATCCAGTGTCGGGCTTGAGCCTGTCTGGAGTATGGGTGTTGGGGACGGGCATGATGACAAGTTCCTGTACCTCGCCCCTCTGAACACCGGAGACCGATTGTATGCGGCGTCAGCCGATGGTGAGGTCTATGCCGTCGCGTCCGAAAACGGCAAGGTGTTCTGGTTCCGGGATCTTGACGAGGAAATCAGTGCCGGCGTTGGTGGCGATCAGGGAAACCTGTACCTGGTCACCCGTGATGCTGAGCTGATGGCCCTGTCGCGCGAGGATGGCTCTGCGCTTTGGCGGCAGCCTTTGCCCAACGAAGTGTTGGCATCCCCCCAGTCCAACGGACGTCTGGTGGTAACACAGACCATTGATGGCAAGGTGCTGGCGTTTGATACCGCCTCCGGGGAGCAGGCATGGCAATACGACAGTGATGTCCCGGTCCTGTCAATACGTGCAGCGGCGTCGCCGCTTGTCGGGGCAGACCTTGTGCTGGCTTCACTGGCCAACGGCAAGCTCATGGCGATCTCCACTGAGACCGGCCAGCCCGTTTGGCAGTATGAAGTCGGCCAGCCGCAGGGCCGTACCGAACTTGAACGGCTCGTTGATGTAGCCGGTGAGCCGCTGATTCTGGAGAGTGCAGCGATGATTGTGGGCTATCAGGGCAAGCTTGCGCTGGTTGACCTGCAAACCGGACAGGAAATCTGGAGTCGTCCAGCCTCCAGCCTGCAGTCGCCAATGATCGGCAACGGTAATATTTTTGTCGCGGGTGCCAACGGTGATATCACCGCCTACCGCGGTTCCGACCGTCGCGAGCTGTGGGTTCAGGACCGGCTATCCTGGCGGCAGCCAACGCAGCCGGTTGTCTATGAGGATTACCTGTTGATTGGTGATTTCGAGGGGTACATTCATATGTTGTCGCTGGAAGACGGCAGCCTGGTGGGTCAGCTTGAATTTGACGACGAGGGCCTGCGGGTGCCTTTCCAGCGCCTGCAGAACGGTAACCTTCTTGTGTATGGCAATAGCGGTAAACTGTCGGTATTGAAACTCCGGACGCTCGACTGAGCGCTCCTTTCCGGCCCTATCGCTGTGAAGCGCGGGCCCTGTTTAATGTGTAGCGAAAGACTATGACCCCTGTAATTGCTCTTGTCGGGCGCCCCAACGTGGGCAAATCGACACTGTTTAATCAAATGACGCGGTCCCGGGATGCGCTTGTAGCGGATTTCCCCGGTTTAACCCGTGATCGTAAATACGGTGAGGGCAATTACGAAGGGCAGCGTTTTATCGTGATTGATACCGGTGGCCTGACCGGGGGCGAGGAAGGTCTGGACGCTGAAATGGCTCGCCAGTCCATGCAGGCTGTCGAGGAAGCAGACATTGTCCTGTTTCTGGTAGATGGCAAGGCCGGCCTCAATGGCGGCGATGAACTGATTGCTGCCCATCTTCGAAAGACCGGAAAGCGGGCGCATCTGGTGGTTAACAAGACCGACGGCCAGGACCCCGACATCGCTGCGTCTGATTTTTACGGCCTGGGCTTCGAGTCCACCTATCTGATTGCCGCGTCTCACAACCGGGGCATCCGCTCCATGCTGGAAGAGTTGCTGCCGTCCGAGGAAGAGCGTGAAGCACAGGACCGTGCCGATCGTTATCCGGGCATACGCATCGGCATTGTCGGGCGGCCGAACGTGGGTAAGTCAACATTGGTCAACCGCATGCTCGGTGAAGACCGGGTGATCGTCTATGACATGCCCGGCACCACCCGGGACAGCGTTTACATCCCGTTTGAACGCATGGATAACCAGTACACACTGATCGATACGGCCGGTGTGCGCCGGCGCAAGAACGTCAGTGAGGTGGTGGAGAAGTTTTCCATCATCAAGACTCTCCAGGCTATCGACGACGCCCATGTGGTCATTCTGGTTATCGACGCCCGGGAAGGCTTGGTGGACCAGGACCTGCATTTGATTGGCTTTGTTCTGGACGCCGGCCGTTCCCTGGTGATTGCAGTTAATAAATGGGACGGCATGGACCCGGACGACCGGGCCAAGGTAAAAGAGCAAGTTCAGCGCCGCCTGGACTTTCTTGATTATGCTGACAAGCACTACATATCCGCCCTTCACGGGTCCGGTGTGGGCGTCATGTACGATTCGGTTCACGCCTGCTATGAGTCAGCGATGGCCAAGTGGCCGACCAATCGCCTGACGGCCATCCTTCAGGACGCGACCGCCCAACACCAGCCGCCGCTTGTGCAGGGGCGAAGAATAAAACTGCGGTATGCCCACCAGGGTGGGTCCAACCCTCCAGTGATTGTGGTCCATGGCAATCAGACTGATGCGTTGCCAGGGGCTTACAAGCGCTATCTGGAGAATACCTTCCGTAAAGTGCTGAAGGTCAATGGTTCTCCCATTCGCTTTGAGTTCCGTTCCAGTGAAAACCCGTTCGCTAATAAGGTTAGCCGGCTGACGCCGCGTCAGAAGGTCAAACAGGACAATGACCTTAAGAAAGGGCGGCCGGTGCGGAAGAAAGCGCGAATGAAGAGCAAGAAACGCTGAGCCTATCCGTCGGGGCAGCGCCCCAGACGGCGCTGCATCAGAGGGCGCGATGGTTGGTCTTTAGCCACTCCTGGAACTCGTTTTCGGGCATCGGCCTGCTGTAGAAATAGCCTTGTGAGTAGTCACAGCCTTCTTGTTGCAGGAAATGTGTCTGGGCTTCTTCTTCCACGCCTTCTGCAATCACACGCAAGCCAAGACTGTGGGCCATGTTGATGATGGCCTTCACCAGTGAGGCGTCCTCCCGCTCCTTCACCACGTCCTGAACAAAGGATTTGTCGATTTTCAGGGTATCGAAAGGGTAGCTCTTGAGGTAGCTGAGCGCCGAATACCCGGTGCCGAAGTCATCAACCGACAGGCGAATGCCGGATTGATCGAGTTGACGCAGGATTTCGGCGGTTTCTATGGTGTTATCAAGGATCAGCCGCTCAGTGATTTCCAGTTCCAGTTGCTGAGGGGGCAAGCCGCTGGCTTTGAGTGCGTTCATGACGGTATCGACAAACCCCGGATCCCTGAATTGCCTGGGAGATACGTTGACTGAAATGCCGATGTCCGTACCAGTGGATTCTTTCCAGCGTATGGCCGCCAGGCAGGCTTCCCGTAACACCCATTCGCCAATGGGCGTTATCAGTCCGGTTTCTTCCGCCAGGGGTATAAACCGGTCGGGCATGACCATGCCCATACCGGGGTTGTTCCAGCGCAGCAGGGCTTCGGCAGAGCACAGTTGGCCGGACTCGGTGCGAACAATGGGCTGGTAGTAGAGTTCAAACTCTTTTTGCTCCAGGGCCCGACGCATCAGTGACTCCATCTGCAGCCGTTCATGGGAGACTTCTGTCATTTCCGGGGCAAAGTGAGCATAGGCACTTTTGCCCTTGTGTTTGGCCTGGTACATGGCGGCATCGGCGTGTTGAAGCAGGGTGCCGCTATTATCGGAGTCGTTCGGGAAAATGGCGATACCGATACTGGTGGTAACGAATACTTCCTGGCCATTCAGCAGGTAAGGAGGGGCAAAGGTCTTGAGGATACGCTCTGCCACCTGTGACGTGGCCTCCAGCCCCGTCAGGCCGGGCAATATCACCAGAAACTCATCACCACCAAGCCTGGCGACGGTGCTGGTGCCTCGAAGGCAGCTGGAAATCCGTCTTGCGGCTTCTATCAGCAGGTTGTCGCCGGCGTCGTGCCCAAGGGTATCGTTAATGTGCTTGAAGTTGTCCAGGTCGAGAAACATCACGCCAACCAGAGAGCTTTCGCGTCTTGCCTGGGCCAGGGCCAGTTTCAGGCGATCCAGGGCGAGCATCCGGTTGGGAAGCCCGGTCAGGATGTCGTAGTTCGCCTGTCTGAGCAGTTGTTGCTCGTAGCGCTTGCGGATACTGATATCCTCGCCAAGGATCAGGTAACCGGTGGCCTCGCCCTTCGAATCCTTGATAGGGGTTACAATCAGTTGTTCCCAGAAGCGCTCACCGTTCTTGCGAACACTGTTGATTTCCCCCTGCCAGACACCCACGCGTTGCACCTGAAGCCGGATGGATTGCCAGAGTTGGCGGTTTTCTCGGTGGGCCTGTGCGTCTTCGGATAACACCCCCGGATGTTTTCCGACGATGGCGGCGGCAGTGTAGCCGGTGAGCTGGCTGAACTTCTGGTTGGCGTATTCGATCCGCCACTGGCGATCACAAATCAGCACCGATGAAGGGCTTTGCTCAATCGCCTTGGAGAATTTGCGTATTTCCTGGGCATCGCGCTCCTGTCGTTTGAGGTCGTCGTTGAGGCGTTCCCGCATCTGGTTGATGGCGACGGTGACCTGGGCCAGTTCGTCATTTCGATTCAACTGGGTGTCCGGTCGGTCAAGTTCAAGCGGGTTGGACAGGTTGTTAAGTGAGAAGTTGCGGGCATAGTTGGCCATGGTGGTCAGGTGCCGCGCAACGAAGTGCTGGAAAATCCAGATGATCAGGATCGAAACAAAAAACGTCTTCAGGAACTGGGTGGTCAGCACCAGCACGACTTTCCGGCGCATGTCCGAGAACGCCCGTCTCAGATCGGCGGTAACGGTTAACTGACCAAGACTGAACATTTCATCACCCTGGTGGGTGAGTTTGAACGTGTGGCTGGTTGTCTGGGCGTTGCGAGGGATTTCGCCCATGACCAGTTCGGAATCCGGTTCGATTTTGAGGCGCAGGTGGACAATGTCTGGCAGGCTGAGTATGCCTTCGAGCTGGGTCTGGAGGAGTTTCTGATCCAGCGCCCATAAGCTGCGGGCCAGGCTGGAGGTATAACCGGTTTCGACAACCATCATGCGTCTGTCGATCTGCGACAGGTCCTTCCGATAATCCGAGTATATCTGGATAGCCGAAGAGATGAGCGTGAATACCGAGCTGAACAACAGGATGTATGCGAGCAGCCTGAAGGACAGGGGAGACCCGGTTCGAAATCGTTGCAGGCGAGTCAGCAGTTTTTGCATGTCCTTTACTTCGGCCACCCTGGCAGGTTTCAAAGAAAATGGTCTGACGGTGTTCTCAGGACTATAGCAGTAGTTTCTTGCAAATGCCTCGCAAATGCAGGAAAAACCGGGAGAAATGTATCACTGTTCAGGAGTTGTTAATGTCCTGGGTGTGGGTAGTATGCGGGGAGCGTGGGGCATCTGCGTGTGCAGGGTAGCACGATGAGAATGCAGGGTAGAACTGCAACGAAAAAGAAGCTGAAAAAATGGCGTCCCCTAGGGGGTTCGAACCCCTGTTGCCGCCGTGAAAGGGCGGAGTCCTAGGCCACTAGACGAAGGGGACGCATCGCTTCAAAAGCTTGCCTCGTCGAGGTGGCGCGTATATTAAGTAAGGCGATACGAGCTGTCAAACGGTTTTTGAAAAAAATCAAAGCTTCCGCGAACAAAACAGGTCCGTCCAGGAGATTGCCCGGAACCTTTCTGAGCACCGCCTCAGTACCTTACCGAATCCACCAGGGCTGGGCTCAAATCAGGATACTGGAAATGGAACCCTTCGGCTTCGAGTCTTTCCGGTATGGCCTTTTGCCCGGTCAGTAACAACCGGGACATTTCGCCCAGCGCCAATTTGAGGACCGGCCTGGGTGCCGGGAAAATGGCCGGCCGTCCCAAAACGCCGGCAAGGCACTTTGTAAACTGCCGGTTGGTGACCGGGTTGGGGCTCACGACGTTGTAGGGGCCGTTGGCCTTGTCGGATTCGAGCATCCAGATGAGCGCTGCAACCACGTCGTTCCGGTGAACCCATGGCATGAACTGTTCGCCGTCGCCAAGTTGTCCCCCAAGACCCAGGCGGAAGGGTAGAAGCATGCGCTGCAGGAAACCGCCACCCGGGCCGGCAACAATCCCCGTCCGCGACAGGCATACGCGAACGCCGTCAGCCTCCAGGCTCAGAGCTTCCTGTTCCCAGTCACGGCACATGCGATGAGTGAATTCGTCATGGGGCAACGTTTGCTCAGTCACGCGTTCACGGCCCTGGTCGCCGTAGAAACCCACCGCAGAACCGGACACCAGCACGCTCGGGAGTGACTCCCAGCTCCTTATCACGTTCGCCAGGAGGCTAGTAAGGCCGATACGGCTGTCCCGCAGTTCCTGTTTGCGGCGATCGGACCACCGTTTATCGGCGATGCCTTCGCCAGCCAGGTTGATAACCGCACCGAACCCCGGGTGGCCTCGTAGCAGCTCGAGATCTCCCAACGCCTCTACACGTCCACAAAGAGCCTGAACGTTTGCCGTGGACTGTCTGCTGAAGACGGTTGGGGCGTAGCCTTTGCTGATCAGTTGTTGGCACAATGATTGGCCGATGAATCCGGTGCCTCCGGTGATCAGAATCCGATTATCCATTGCTGCTCGCTCCTGGGTCGGTTGTTGATAGCTGTCGGCGATCGTTATGCCGGCTGCTTGTGGCTGTCGAGTTCCTGAATCACAACGTCACGAATGGCTTTCCCCAGCTCGGGATTCTCCCCGATGGGTGGTGCAAGCGTAATGCTGACATCGTACTGGCTTTGTAGCCCCTCGATCATCGCGGGAACGTCTTTTCTGAGATGACGGCCCGCCGCCAGGAACAACGGCACGACGGTATACTGCCGGACGCCTTCACTCGTTCCCGCGCTGATAACCGTATCCAGGGAGGGCTCTGCCAGTTCCATATAGGCAATGCGGGACCCCGGTACAGACTCAAGTGTCGGGGTTGCCAATGCTTCGAACGTCCGGCACCAGCGCTCATCGCTGCTTCCATGGGCAAGTAGGATTATTCGGGGAGCTTCTCCGTTCATAGTATCTCCTAGTATGAATAAAAGCGGGGATAGTAATCTAAAGTGTAGCAGCCGCAGGCCTGCCACTGTGCTGCTCGATGACTATAGGATGGGTATATGTTCGATTGGAAAGAGATTCTGGATTTCTGGTTTGGTGAACTTGATGAGCACGGCCTGCCGGACAGCTTTCACAGGAATCGCTGGTTCCGTTCCACGCGTGCCTTCGACCAGGAAATACGGCGACGCTTCCTGTCGATGGTCCTTTTTGCGTCAGAGGACGGTCTGCGGCACTGGCGCAAGACGGCCGGTGGGGCTCTTGCTGAGATCATCCTGCTGGATCAGTTCACACGGAATATTCATCGGGGCGGAGCGCTGGCGTTTTCCAATGACCGGTTGTCTGTAAAGCTCTGCAAGGCAGCGATGCGTGATGGACAGGACATGGAATTGCCCCCGGTAAAGCGGGGCTTCCTCTATATGCCGCTGCAGCACTCGGAAAAACGTGAGGATCAGGATCTGTCCGTGGAGTGTTACTCGCAATTGGCCGCCGCCACCGATGGCATTGTCGGGGATTTTATGGAGAGTTTTCTACAATCCGCCCGTGACCATCGGGATATCATCCACCAATTCGGCCGTTTTCCACACCGCAACCAGGCACTGAAACGCTCCTCGAGCCCGGAGGAGCAAGCCTACCTGACCAACGGTAAGCGCTTCGGCCAATAAATGCCTTCAAATCCGTTCAACAGGCCGGAACTGCCAAGCCCATCAAGGTTTCATGGCGCCTTATGCGGCAGAATTTACAAAAACTAACAAGAATCAGGCTTCTCTGCACAGGTCTTGGGGTAGTTGCAGGCGGCCGGCGAACGAAACAAGGAAAACCAGCCATGGGGCAGTTACAGAACCCCGCACTCCAGGCGAACAGTGAACTGCCGGAGAACCGATTACTTCGGCAGTCGATTCGCTACAGGGGGCGCAAGACCTTACGTGTAAAAAGCGAGTTGCGGCGTCTTAAAATTCTGGAAGCGACCCTTCGTATTGCAGCTCGGGACGGTTTGCGAGGCATCAAGCATCGAGCTGTTGCGAGGGAAGCGAAAGTGCCTCTGGCCGCCACCACCTATTATTTTCGCGACATTCATGAATTGATCAGTGACTCGTTCATGCTTTTCGCTGAGAAAGCCCGGGACAATCTTGATGGCTTTTATGACACCATTAATCTGGTGCTGGACACCATCCCTGCAGAAACCCTTCGGCGCAATGGTCCCCAGCGCAAAGAATTGGCGGCGCGTTTGTCGGTAATATCGACGGCCTACCTCCATGAGCAGTTTACAAAGCGCAGGCAGCAGATGCTGGCGGAACAGGTGTTCCTGATGGAAGCGCTTAGGGATGACCGTCTTGCAGGTCTGGCAAGAAGCTATCGTGAAGCCTGGACCGCAGGCCTGCGGCAGATACTGAAGCGGCTGGATTCACCATCACCGGAGAGGGATGCAACGCTGCTGGTGAACGTCACCCTCGGTATGGGGTATGACTCTTTGCTTAACGATCAGCGCGTGGATTATGATGCATTATCTGAGACCGTTGCGCGCGTGATCGGGTTGGCGCTGGGCGAACAGGAGATCGTACCGGTCTGAATATGGGGATGAAAAAGGTCCTGAAAAAAGAGTTGACGAACCAGGATGAATCCGTAGAATACGCGTCCGTTGATCAAGCGGGAATAGCTCAGTTGGTAGAGCACAACCTTGCCAAGGTTGGGGTCGCGAGTTCGAATCTCGTTTCCCGCTCCAGATTCCAAAAACCCGGTCTTTTCGAAAGGAAAGACCGGGTTTTTCATTTTTAGCCAGTAAGCCACAGTTCTTCACGCCCTGTTCTCGGTTATACTGCCAGGCCATATTGGATGCCTTGTCGTCAGTGTTTCGGGAGCGCCCATGCAGGTACATTCGTTGTATGTCTATCCGGTCAAATCCCTGGCCGGAATCCAGGTTTCTTCGTTCCATCTGGACGAGTTTGGTCCGGCCAATGACCGTCGCTGGATGATCGTTGATTCCGAGCGCGAGTTCGTTACCCAGCGAAGCAATCCGGAACTCGCCATGATCAAAACCCGGTTGGACTCAGGGCAGGTCTTTGTCGATATACCGGGGGAGGGCGAGTTTCCATTGTTGCCGGACACCGAGGAGTGTCGTGTCAGGGTCTGGCGGGACTGGGCGAAAGCGGTTTACGGAGAGGACAAGTCCTCTGCTGCGCTGTCCCGCTACTGTGGCCAGACATTTCGCTTTGTGTATATGCCCGAGGAAACCTTCCGCCGCGTTGATGCCAGCCGGGTTACCGAGTATCGTCGGGTCAGCTTTGCCGATGGTTTCCCATTCCTGATCACCAATCTTGCGTCCCTTGAAGAGCTGAACTCGCGCCTTGATTCGGCCATCGATATGCGAAGGTTCCGGCCGAACATTGTTGTCGAGGGCGCGGGGGCTTGGGATGAGGACAGCTGGACATCCGCACACATCGGGGAAACGGCATTCACGCTGGTAAAGCCCTGTTCCCGCTGTGTTATGACCACCGTGGACCCGGACCAAGGCGTAAAGTCCGTAGATCTGCAGCCTTTAAGGATGCTTGGAACCTATCGGCGGACCTCTGACGGCGTCATTTTCGGAATGAACGCCATCCATGAATCGGACGGGACCATCCGGGTCGGCGATCCGATTACCCTGCAAACGACTGCCACAACGGAGAATCAGTAACGTGCCATTGTTAACGCTGGATGCCGTATCCCTTGCTTTTGGCATGCAGCCATTGCTCGACCAGGCCTCTATGACCATTGAGGCGGGTGAACGTGTGTGTCTTCTTGGCAGGAATGGCGAGGGAAAATCCACACTACTGAAGATCGTCAGCGGTGAGGTAACGGCGGACGGCGGCGTTGTCCGGCTGGACGACGGTGCGGTGTTGTCAGTGCTGCCCCAGAATCTCCCCGTCAATGATACTCGAACCGCTTATGAGGCCGTTTCCGGTGCTTTCCCGGAGACCGGGGAATTGCTCGCGGAATTTCATCGGTTGTCCCAGACTGCGGATGAAACCAGCCTGGACCGGCTGATGAAAGTACAGGAGCGCCTTGAGGCGCTGGATGGCTGGCGTCTGGACCAGAAAGTCGGCGCCATCCTCGAGCAATACGGCATCGACCCGGAGCAGCGTCTGAACACGCTCTCCGGCGGTTGGCAGCGACGTGTCCTGTTGGCGCGCGCCCTGGTGACCGAGCCGGATATCCTGTTACTGGATGAGCCTACCAACCACCTGGATGTGCCTGCTATTGCCTGGCTGGAAGAGGCCCTTGGTCAATTCCGTGGCGCGATTCTGTTTGTCAGCCACGACCGCGCGTTTATACGTCGCATGGCCACGCGGATCGTGGAACTGGACCGCGGGCACCTGGTGAGTTTCGCTGCGACGTACGACCGCTATCTGGACCTCAAGGAAAAGGCTCTGGAGGAGGAGGATCGCCAGAATGCGTTGTTCGACAAGCGGCTAAAGCAGGAAGAGGCGTGGATACGCCAGGGGATCAAGGCCCGCAGGACCCGCAATATGGGCCGGGTGAGGGCGCTAAAGGCCATGCGTGAAGAGCGCCAGCAACGCCGCGAGCGAGGTGGAACAGCGAGCTTTTCGGTGGAAGACGCCGCCCGTTCCGGGAAACTGGTGGTGGAAGCCAGTGATGCCGGCTTTGCCTATCCTGATGGTACCGCGGTCATTCGCGACATGAACATGACGGTCCTCAGGGGCGACAAGATTGGCCTCGTTGGTGAAAATGGCACCGGAAAGACCACCCTGGTCCGGCTAATGCTGGGAGACCTGAAGCCCACAGATGGCCGGGTTCGCCTTGGCACAAATTTGCAGATCGCTTACTTCGACCAGCTCCGGGGTGAGCTCGACCTTGAACGCAATGCGCTGGATAACCTGTCCGAGGGGCGGGAGTTCATCGAAATCAACGGCCAGAGCAAGCACGTACTGGGATATCTGCAGGAATTTTTGTTCAGCCCGGAACGGGCGCGGTCCCCTGTGCGTGTCTTTTCCGGGGGTGAGCGTGCGCGTCTTCTTCTTGCCAAGCTCTTCAGCAAGCCGGCCAACATCCTGGTGCTGGATGAGCCGACCAATGATCTGGACGTGGAGACCCTGGAGTTACTTGAATCCCGGCTGGTGGAGTTTGCCGGTACTGTGATCGTTATCAGCCACGACCGCGAGTTCCTCGATAACGTCGCCACTGATACGGTGTTCCTGGACGGCTCTGGCAGAGTCGCGGAGTTTGTCGGTGGCTATACCGACTGGCGGAGGCAGGGTGGTCGGTTTCCTTCCGAGGGGGTAAGCCGGAAGGCCACAAAGCCGCCAAAGAACCAGAACCCAGTACCGGAAAAAAAGCCCGAAACGCCCGCCGTGGCAGACACCAAAACAACAAAACCCGTAAAACTCAGCTACAAACTGAAGCTTGAACTGGAAAAACTTCCGGGCCAGATTGAAGAGCTGGAGGCGGAACTGGAAAAGCTTCGGGCACAGATTTCCGATCCGGAATTCTACTCCGGGCCCGCTGAGAGCGTCTCCACGACCCTGGCGGACCTCGGGGACAAGGAAGCCCACCTGGAGAAGGTCATCGAGCGCTGGATGGAGCTGGAGGAACAGGCGAATCAATGAATGTAACGTACCACTTCAAATTTGAAGACAAGCGTTCCGAGACGTTTAAAGTAACGGACCGGCCGGCTGAGCCGGCGGGCAACCTGCCGAGCTGGACAAGGTTGGAGCACTGCCAATGCGCCAACTGCCCGCTGAAAGCATCAGAGTCGCCACGATGTCCCGCCGCCGTTGAAATGCTTCCGGTTGTGAATGCCTTTCAGGCAGAGGACGCCTACCAGAAGGTGACTGTGGAGGTTACAGACGACCGCAGGCGTTATTCCAAGGAAACGACTCTTGAAGAGTCCCTGAGGTCATTGCTGGGACTGAAAATGGCGACAAGCGGGTGTCCGGTATTGTCCGAACTGAAGTCGATGGCCGTGCATCACTTGCCGTTTGCCAGCAATGATGAATTCATCATGAGAAGCGTGTCTCACTACCTTTTACAACAGTACCTGGCGAAACGTAACCACAAGGAGCCAGACTGGGAACTGAAAGGGCTGGTGGAGAGAAATCAACGCCTGCAGTTGGTCAACCAGGCGTTATGGCAGCGTATCCATTCGGTATGCGAGGGGGACAGTAACCTGAAGGCATTGCTGAACTTCTTCTCAATGGCCTCCAGTGTAAGTTTTTCCCTGGAAAGTCAGCTTCGAAAACTGGAAACAAAAATGAAAGGCGACGGCGCCGACTGAGGCGCCGCGGCCATCGTCCGGCTACTGGATGCGGATCGCAAGGACATCGCAGACAGTGCCGTGCAATACACCGTTAGCGGTTGATCCGAGAAGCAACTGGAACCCCTTGCGGCCGTGGCTTCCGACAACGACCAAATCCACATCCTGCTCTTCGGACAGCCGATGGATTTCGGATTCGGGGCGCCCCACCGTCACTATCTGATTGTCTTTGCCAACGTTGTACTTTTCACCGTACCCCGCAAGCTGTTCCTTTGCCGCCTTGTCCAGTTGATCCTGAAGTTCCGTCAGGTCCATCGGAATGTCGCCCCCATAGGCGTAGCCGACTGGCTCCACGACGTGCACAAGCATCAACTCCGCACCATGGGCTTTGCTTATTTCGACGGCCTTGTTGAGTACCTGGGGGGCCTCTTCGGTCAGATCGATTGCCACCAGTATCTTCTTATAGATCGACATCGCATCGCTCCTTCGCGGATGGGGTCAAACTCTTGGTGTGCCAAAGCAGTACCTTGTCCCATAAGTGTAAACCAACACTGACAGGTATCAATAACTGACTGGAAAGGTGACAAAAGGAGAGTTGGCCGGGGCTACAAACCGCCCCAGCCGGCATAGACATCAGGCGTTTTCGCGCAACAGGCCAATGGTTGTTTCCAGGCCCCGGAGAATGCCTTTGGAATAGCGGTCGATCACAAACGCAACGTTGTTGTCGTTATAGTTAATATAGGAGCCCCGAATGAACTCCCACTTGGAGGTCAGGTCGTCCAGAGCGGCTTTCAGTGGGCCCTGGGCACCGCCTTTGGTGATCTGTGACAGGAAGGCGTCAAACTGCTTTGCCTGCTCGTCAAGAGGGATGTCGTTGGAGGAGCCCTGGAAGGTTTGCGACACCGAGGAATGGGTGCGGGCGGAGTACTTGGCCATCATCTGTGCCATAGTGACTGCCGCCGAGCGTGCGGCTTCAACTCTCTGGGCAGTTGCGACTTCGGCGCTTTCCCGGGCAACCGCGTACATCTCTGAAGCCACCTCGTTCATCGATAACGCCTGGTTCGCCATATCGGACACCAGGCGCAGGTCGGGATAGCCGGTGTTGCGCACGTCGTTGATGTTGCTCCGCATCAGATCCTTGAATTTGTCGAACTCCACGTTGAGGTTTTCAACCTGATCTCCGGACAATACGCCGGCGGTGCTGTCGGCGACCGAATTCATGGATTCGTTGGCGGCATTGATACTGGCCACAATCTCGTTCAGGGTCTCGGTATCGCCGCTTGCGCTGAACCGATAGTAGGCGTCGAGTGCCATGTAGTTATTGACCCGGAAATTATGCAGGTCCGAAAGAAAGCCGTCGCCTTCCTGGGCGCGGACCGTAAAGGAGGTGATCAGTAACAGCACGAGCGCCGTTACCAGGGAACGTACCCGTAAGCGAGCGTCTTTCATCGGATGGGTCTCCGTTAAGGCTGTTTTATTATTGTGGACTAAAGTCTTAGGCTGAAGGTAAAGTAACTCCGCCGACCAATCAAGTTGTTTTAGGGGGCGCTACGGGAGTAAATGTAAACAAATTTAAAATTTACGTGATAAACCTACCGTTTCGCATCAATACCTCGAACTACATACTTGATAAACAACAATTCCATTCGCCTCCTGATGCCGTTCGGCTGTCCATTTCGAGGCTGGTCGGGTTGATTCTTCCAGAAACAAATTGACAAACGAGCCGTTTTTTTTCATCGTGTCACACCACGATTCAAACGACTGTATGAATTTCTGGATCGGTTGATCGGGTAGTGACTGAAAACAGTTACCGAAAATAGTGACCGAAATCTCGCTGCATCAGCGGTCGTCTTGCGAAGCGCTTGTGCGGCTGTTTCAGCAGTTCCAAACACAGACTGGAGATCAGTTGATGATTTACGAAGGTAAAGCCATCACGGTTAAAGAGATCGAAGGCGGGATCGCTCAGTTGAACTTTGACTTGCAGGGCGAGTCAGTGAACAAGTTCAACCGTCTCACGATTGAAGAGCTCCGCGCCGCGACTGACAAACTGGAAGCGCAGAAGGGCCTGAAAGGCCTGGTTGTGACCAGTTCCAAGGACAGCTTTATTGTTGGCGCCGACATTACGGAATTCACCGACCTGTTTGCCGGGCCGGAAGAAGACCTCGTTGCCAACAACCTCAAGGCCAATGAGGTATTCAGCGCGATTGAAGATCTGCCTTTCCCCACCGTAACGGCGATCAACGGTATGGCGTTGGGTGGCGGCTTTGAAATGTGTCTTGCCACGGACTACCGGGTGATGGACAAGAAGGCCAAAGTAGGTCTTCCGGAAGTAAAACTGGGCATTTTCCCGGGGTTTGGTGGCACTGTGCGTCTGTCCCGTCTGGTCGGTGTTGACTACGCGGTTGAATGGATCTGCGGCGGCACTGAGAACCGTGCCGACAAAGCCCTTAAAGTCGGTGCAGTCGATGCCGTACTTGAGGGTGAGAAGCTGGTAGAGGCAGCCATCAGCATTATCAACCAGTGCAATGACGGCAAGCTGGATTACCAGGCGCGTCGTGAAGAGAAGAAGGGCAAGATCAAGCTGAACGCCATGGAAAGCATGATGGCTTTCGAGATCTCCAAGGCGTACGTTGCCGGCCAGGCTGGCAGGAACTATCCGGCACCGGTCGAGGCGATCAAGGTCATGCAGAAGCATGCCGGCCTTACTCGTGACAAAGCGATCGAGGTTGAGGCCAAAGGCTTCGCCAAGATGGCCAAAACCAACGTGGCAGCCTGCCTGGTTGGCCTGTTCCTGAACGACCAGGAGCTGAAGAAAAAGGCCAAGGCCTGGGAGAAGGAAGCCAATGACGTGAAACTGGCGGCCGTTCTGGGCGCTGGCATCATGGGTGGCGGTGTGGCTTACCAGTCCGCATTGAAGGGTACGCCCATCATCATGAAGGACATCGCCCAGGAAGGTATCGCTCTGGGTCTTAAAGAGGCCAAGAAGCTTCTTACCAAGCGCGTTGACAAGGGTAAAATGGACGCCAGCAAGATGGCTGACGTTCTGAACAGCATCACGCCGACACTCAACTACGGCGACTTCAAGAACGTCGATCTGGTTGTTGAGGCCGTTGTTGAGAACCCGAAGGTTAAAGACGCTGTTCTGCGTGAGACCGAAGACAATGTTCGTGAAGACGCGATCCTGACGTCCAACACCTCCACCATTTCCATCGATCTTCTGGCCAAGAACCTGAAGCGCCCGGAAAACTTCTGCGGCATGCACTTCTTTAACCCGGTGCACATGATGCCCCTGGTTGAGGTTATCCGTGGTGAGAAGACCAGTGACAAGGCTATCGCCACCACAGTGGCTTACGCCAAGGCCATGGGTAAGACCCCGATTGTGGTCAACGATTGCCCGGGCTTCCTGGTCAACCGTGTGCTGTTCCCGTACTTCGGTGGTTTTGTGAACCTGGTACGTGACGGCGCGGATTTCCAGCACGTCGACAAGGTCATGGAGAAGTTCGGTTGGCCGATGGGCCCTGCCTATCTGCTGGACGTGGTTGGCATGGACACCGGCAAGCACGCTGGCGAAGTCATGGCTGACGGCTTCCCGGACCGCATGAAGCACGAAGGTACTACCGCCATTGACGTGATGTTCGATAACAACCGTTACGGACAGAAGAACGACAAGGGCTTCTATAAGTACGAACTGGACCGCAAGGGCAAGCAGAAGAAGGTTGTCGACGAAGAAACCTACAAGCTGCTTGAGCCGGTTGTTCAGGGTAAGAACGATTTCAGCGACGAGGACATCATCGCACGTATGATGCTGCCTCTGTGCCTCGAAACCGTTCGCTGCCTGGAAGACGGCATTGTTGAAGACCCGGCAGACGCCGATATGGGCCTGATTTTCGGTATCGGCTTCCCGCCGTTCCGTGGTGGTGCCCTGCGTTATATCGACGACATGGGTGTCGACAAGTTCGTCGAGCTGGCAGACAAGTTTGCAGATCTTGGTCCCCTGTACCATCCGACCGAGAAGCTGCGTGAAATGGCCAAGACTGGCGAAAAGTTCTTTGGCTAACCCTGAACGAGATTTCCGAACGGAGAAAGATCTATGAGCCTTAATCCGAGAGACGTTGTCGTCGTCGATTGCGTGCGGACTCCGATGGGGCGTGCCAAAAACGGCTGCTTCCGCAATGTTCGTGCGGAGACCCTGTCGGCTGCGCTGATCGAAGCACTGTTTGAGCGCAACCCGAAGCTCGACCCGAAAGAAGTTGAAGATGTGATCTGGGGCTGTGTAAATCAGACCAAAGAACAGGGCTTCAACGTGGCGCGTCAGATTTCATTGCTGACCCGCATCCCTCATGAGTCTGCCGCCCAGACCGTGAACCGTCTGTGTGGTTCTGCCATGAGCGCGATCCACACCGCCGCCCAGGCGATCCAGACTGGCAACGGCGATGTGTTCTTCGTGGGTGGTGTTGAGCACATGGGCCACATTCCCATGACCGACGGTTTTGACCACAACCCGGCTGCGTCCAAGTACTCTGCCAAAGCGTCCAATATGATGGGCCTGACCGCAGAAATGCTCGCCAAGATGCACGGCATCACCCGTGAGCAGCAGGACGAGTTTGGCGCACGTTCACATCGCCTGGCGCATGAAGCCACCCAGGAAGGCCGTTTCAAGAACGAAATCGTTCCGATTGAAGGCCATGACGAGAACGGCTTTAAAGTGCTGATCGAGGAAGACGAAACCATTCGTCCCGAAACCACCGTTGAGTCGCTGGGTCAGCTGAAGCCAGCGTTCGATCCGAAAAACGGTACAGTGACTGCAGGTACGTCCTCGCAGCTGACTGACGGTGCCGCAGCCATGGTGCTGATGTCCGCAGAGCGTGCTGAAGCTCTGGGCCTGAAGCCGATCGCCAGGATCCGCAGCATGGCCGTTGCCGGTTGTGATCCCGCGATCATGGGTTACGGCCCGGTGCCGGCCACCAAGAAGGCGTTGAAGCGCGCAGGCCTGAAAGTCGAAGATATCGACTTCTGGGAACTGAACGAAGCCTTTGCGGGTCAGTCCCTGCCGGTCCTGAAAGACCTGAAGCTGTTGGGTGTAATGGAAGAGAAAGTAAACCTGAATGGTGGCGCGATTGCCCTTGGGCATCCGCTGGGTTGTTCCGGTGCACGTATCTCTACAACCCTGCTGAATGTCATGCAGGCCAAAGGCGGTAAGCTTGGTGTTTCCACCATGTGTATCGGCCTGGGGCAGGGCATTGCAACGGTTTGGGAGCGTCTCTGATTCATTGAGCAGAATCAGTAACGCTGTCTCAGGAGGCCCGGCAAACGCCGGGCTTTCCTGTCTCTGACTGGAGAAAAAGGCGCCTGGAAATAAAAGAATGGGTTGTCTTGCTTTTCTTGACCCTGTAAAACAATGCACCTATACACTTGTGGCGGCTATGGACTGTTTTCTAGCCGACTGATTTTACAGCGAGTTTCCGGTTTGCTGATTTTTCAACCGATTATCGCCAAGGACACAGATCTCCGATATGGGTAAAAGCCTCGTTATTGTCGAGTCGCCAGCGAAAGCGAAGACCATCAACAAATACCTGGGGTCCGACTTCATTGTGAAGTCCAGCGTCGGGCACATTCGCGACCTTCCGGTCAGCGGTAGCGGCTCAACGTCAGATCCGAAAGAGCGCGCCAGGCAGGCCGCGTTGACCCGCAAGATGAGCCCGGAAGAGAAGGTGGTTCACAAGAAGCGGAAATCCAGGGAGCAACTGGTTGCACGCATGGGGGTAGACCCTGACCAGGACTGGAGCGCCCGATACGAGATATTGCCCGGCAAGGAAAAGGTTGTCAGCGAACTCAAGCGGTTGGCAAAGTCCGCCGATCATATCTATCTCGCAACGGATTTGGACCGTGAAGGGGAGGCGATCGCCTGGCACCTCCAGCAAACCATTGGTGGTGAGCCGGAAAAGTATCGCCGCGTGGTGTTCAATGAGATCACCAAGCGAGCTATCCAGGAGGCCTTCAAGGATCCGGGGAATCTCGATAACAACCGCGTGAACGCGCAGCAGGCGCGTCGATTCCTCGACCGGGTCGTCGGCTATATGGTATCGCCATTGCTGTGGGCCAAGATTGCACGCGGCCTTTCGGCGGGTCGGGTTCAGTCGGTTGCAGTCCGGCTTATCGTCGAACGCGAACGGGAAATTCGCAAGTTCATTCCCGAAGAGTTCTGGCAGTTGCATGCGGATCTGGCTTCGAAGCAGGCTGAGCAGCCCGTTCGTTTTGAGGTGACCCGATACGACGATAAAGCCTATCGTCCGGTCAGTGAAAAGCAGAGCACCGATCACGTTGAGCGCCTGAAGGATGGTACCTTCAAGGTGGCCAAACGAGAGGACAAGCCGACACGCTCACGTCCCTCCGCCCCCTTTATTACGTCCACGCTGCAGCAGGCGGCCAGCAACCGGATGGGGTTCAGCGTCAAGAAAACCATGATGCTGGCCCAGCGCCTCTATGAAGCCGGCTTCATCACCTACATGCGTACCGACTCGACCAACCTGAGCCAGGACGCCGTGAGCGGTTGCCGCGAATTTGTCAAAAAGCAGTTCGGTGATAAATTCCTGCCGGAGAAACCAAGGGTATACGGTAGCAAAGAGGGCGCCCAGGAGGCCCACGAGGCCATCCGTCCGACCGATGTGAGTCGTAGGCCGGCCGATATAAGCGGCCTGGAGAAAGATGCTGAGAAGCTCTACGACCTGATTTGGCGCCAGTTTATTGCTTGCCAGATGGCTGATGCTGAATTCCTGAGCACGTCCATTGTGGTTGCCAACGGTGATTACGAGCTTCGTACGCGGGGGCGGATCATCAAGTTTGAGGGTTTCCTCAAAGTGGCGCCCCAGTCGGCCAAGAAAGATGAAGATATCGCGCTTCCGGATATCAAGGTTGACGAAACCCTGACACTGAAGAAGCTCGATCCCAGCCAGCATTTCACCAAGCCGTCGCCGCGCTATACCGAGGCGAGCCTGGTCAAGGAGCTGGAGAAGCAGGGCATTGGGCGGCCATCCACCTACGCATCGATTATCTCCACCATTCAGGATCGCGGCTACGTTCGTTTGCAGAATCGCCGCTTCTACGCTGAAAAAATGGGCGAGATCGTCACCGAACGGTTGTCGGAATCCTTTCCGAACCTGATGGACTTTGACTTCACCGCCAAAATGGAAGGTGAGCTGGATGACATCGCCGGTGGCGAGGTGGACTGGAAAAAGGTGCTCAATGACTTCTACGGTCGTTTCCGTCAGCAACTGGAAACCGCCGAGAGTGGCGAAAACGGAAGCATGCGGGCGAATACCCCGACCGAGACCGACATTCCGTGCCCCACCTGTAGCCGCCCCATGCAGATTCGCGTGGCCAGTACCGGCGTTTTCCTGGGATGCTCAGGGTATTCCCTGCCGCCTAAAGAGCGGTGCAAAACGACCATCAACCTGGTGTCCGGTGACGAGGTTGTCAGTGCGGACGAAGATGTCGATGGCGAAGGTGAAACCCGTCTGCTCCGCAAGAAGCGGCGTTGCCCGAAATGCGGAACGGCCATGGACAGTTACCTGGTGGACGAAGGTCGAAAACTCCATGTGTGCGGTAACAACCCGGATTGTTCCGGCTATGAAGTGGAGAAGGGTACGTTCCGAATCAAGGGTTATGAAGGTCCAACCCTGGAGTGCGACAAGTGCGGCTCCGAAATGCAGCTTAAAACCGGGCGTTTTGGTAAATACTTCGGCTGTACCAACACCGAATGCAAGAACACGCGTAAGCTGCTGAAAAGCGGCGAGCCTGCGCCTCCCAAGATGGATCCGGTGCCGATGCCTGAGCTGCAGTGCCAGAAGGTTGAAGACACCTATGTGCTGCGTGATGGCGCTTCCGGATTGTTCCTGGCTGCCAGCAAGTTCCCCAAGAATCGGGAGACGCGTCCGCCGCTGGTTATGGAGATCAAACCTCACCGCAAGGAAATTGATCCCAAGTACGGTTACTTGATGGATGCCCCGGAGCGTGACCCGGAAGGTAACCCGACGGTCATCCGTTACAGCCGGAAAAGCAAGGAGCAGTATGTGATGTCGGAAAAGGACGGCAAAGCGACAGGCTGGTCTGCGTGGTTTGTGAACGGCAAATGGCAGCCGAAAGAGAAATGACTATAGGATGACTGGCAGGTTGGGCTCGACACCTTTCCTGCCAGTTGTTTGAAAGCGAACTTCAGGGTTTCTTGCGTAGCCGTTGTATCAGTGAAGACGTATCCCAGCGGCTTCCCCCCATCTGCTGAACATCTCCATAGAACTGGTCAACGAGTGCGGCGACAGGAATCCTCGAGCCGTTTTTTCGCGCCTCTTCGAGGCAGATTGCCAGGTCCTTGCGCATCCAGTTGACAGCGAAGCCGTGCTCGAACTCCCCATCAATCATGGTGCCTGAGCGATTTTCCATCTGCCACGACTGAGCTGCTCCTTTTGAGATCACGTCGACGACCTTGCGGACATCCAGTTCCGCCTGTTCGGCAAAGTGAAGGGCTTCCGAGAGGCCCTGAACCAGTCCGGCGATGGCGATCTGGTTGACCATCTTCGTCTTCTGGCCGCTGCCGATCGGTCCCATGTGGTTCAGGGCTTTGGCGTAATGCTCCATCAGCGGTTTCGCTTGCGAAAAAGGGTCAGCCTCCCCGCCACACATAATGGTAAGCTGGCCGTTTTCCGCACCCTGCTGACCACCGGATACCGGGGCGTCAATAAACTCAAGGTTGCGGGCTCTGGCAAGCTGGCCCAGTTGCTCTGCAATGCCTGCCGAAGCAGTTGTGTGGTCGACCAGCACGGCGCCGGGCTTGGCGTTGGCAATGATGCCCTCAGGGCCTTCATAGACTTTTTCCAGATCTATATCGGCACCCACACAGGTAAATACGAAGTCTGCGTCAGCAACGGCGGCGGCGATTGAGTCGCAGGCCTTGCCTTTATACTGGCTCGCCCAGCTCTCTGCTTTGGCGTGAGTGCGGTTCCATACCTGAACAGTAAGACCGGCGTTTGCCAGGTGGCCGGCCATTGGATAGCCCATTACGCCGAGACCGATAAATGCGGCAGTTACGTTCATCACTGTTTCTCCAGACGTGGTTGGTGATAGCGCGAAGTAGGCATCAATCATTGCAGAATGTGAGGGCACAAAAAAGGCCGCTGATGCAGCGGCCTTTCGATTTCGGCTATCCGGGAGCTATTTCTTGGGGTAGCTTCTTGCTTCGGGGCCTGTGTAGAGCTGGCGCGGCCGGCCAATGCGGTAGTCGCCGCTGACCATTTCGTTCCAGTGCGAGAACCAGCCAATGGTGCGCGAAAGGGCGAATATAACCGTAAACATGGACGTCGGAATGCCGATGGCCTTAAGGATCAGGCCGGAGTAGAAGTCTACGTTCGGGTAGAGTTTGCGCTGGACGAAATACTCGTCTTCAAGGGCAATCTTCTCGAGACGTTGTGCGATCTTGAGAAGAGGGTCGTTCTCCAGGCCGAGCTCAGTCAGGACTTCGTGCGCAGTTTCGGCCATTACCTTGGCGCGCGGATCAAAGTTCTTGTAGACCCGGTGACCAAAGCCCATCAGGCGGAAGGGGTCGTCCTTGTCCTTTGCCTTGGCAATGAATTTCTCGATGTTGGACTCGTCCCCGATTTCCGCGAGCATGTCCAGAACTGCTTCGTTAGCGCCGCCGTGTGCAGGGCCCCACAGCGCTGCAATACCGGAGGCGATACACGCGTAGGGGTTGGCGCCGGTAGAGCCGGCCAGGCGTACGGTTGAGGTGGACGCGTTCTGTTCGTGATCGGCGTGCAGGATGAAAATCTTGTCCATCGCCTTGGCGAGGATCGGGTTTGGCTTGTATTCCTCGCAGGGAACACCAAACATCATCTGCAGGAAATTCTCAGAGTAGGTCAGGTCGTTACGGGGATACATGAACGGCTGGCCAATGCTGTACTTGTAACACCAGGCCGCAATGGTCGGCATTTTGGCGATCAGTCGGTGAGCAGTGATTTCACGCTGCTCGACGTTGGTGACGTCCATCTGGTCGTGATAGAAAGCCGACAGGGCTCCAACGACACCGCACATAATGGCCATTGGATGCGCATCACGGCGGAAACCCTGGAAGAAGTTGCGCATCTGGTCGTGCAACATCGTGTGGTTTTTGATGGTGTCGTGGAAGCGCTTGTTCTCTTCCGCTGTCGGAAGCTCGCCGTTAAGCAGGAGGTAGCAGACTTCCAGGTAGTCGGAGTTTTCTGCCAATTCCTCGATTGGGTAGCCTCGGTGCAGGAGAACGCCCTTGGCTCCGTCGATGTAGGTGATCTGGGATTCGCAGGCTGCGGTGGATACAAATCCAGGGTCGTACGTAAAGACGCCTTCCTGGACGAGGCTTCTCACGTCAATGACGTCAGGGCCGACGGTGCCTGAGTAAACCGGTAGCTCAATGGACTTGTCACCCACCGAAAGCGTGGCTTTCCTGTCGGTCATGGTGCTCTCCTATTTATCAGCATTTGGAAGCGCTAGAAGGCGCGTATTATCGCAAAACTGGCGGCAAAATATAGGGCGTTGGCTTTTTTTGTCAATGGAAGAGGCAATAAAACCCATTATTTGACGCCTGCTGTAAATCAGGGAAATCCGGAATACGGCTGCTTTCGAGGTTTAATTGATTTTGTCAATCCTCTTTATAGCGAGTCCCAGGGCCTGATTTAACGGGCCCTGACAGAGTTGCGCGTTTGTAATTGAAAAGGGTACTCCTTATAATCCGTAGCCCGGAATCGGGGATATAACAGGCCGCAGCGTCAGATATCAAAAGAGCGCATGCCGGTTTTTCTCCCTCCTGAACACATCGTGTGCCGGATTCGTCCAGCATGCCGATCCTTACATACCAACCATCCGCATCCGGTCTTTTCCGGCCCCGCGGAACCAAGAGAGAGTGTGAGAGCGCTGTGAATAGCAAACGACCAGTAAATCTCGATCTCGGCAAGTTTCATTTTCCGCTGCCAGCCATCACGTCCATACTGCATCGCGTCAGTGGCATCATCATTTTTGTGGGTGTTGCTTTCATGTTGTACGGGCTTCAGCTTTCCCTTTCCGGGGAAGAAGGCTTCAGTCGGGTTAGTGGCTTGCTGGACAGCTTCCTTGCGAAGCTGATTACCTGGGGCATTCTGTCTGCCTTGCTGTACCACCTGGTTGCGGGTATCAAGCACCTGCTGATGGATATGGGCATCGGCGAAGAGCTGGAAAGTGGCCGGCTCGCGGCGAAAGCCACAGTCGTCATCTCCGTTATTCTCATCCTTCTGGCAGGAGTCTGGGTATGGTAAACAGCGTCACGAATCTCGGGCGTAGCGGTGTTTTCGACTGGATGATCCAGCGTGTTACCGCCTACGTGCTTGCTCTGTATACAGTTTTTCTTTTCGGGTTCATCCTGACCACTGACGTTAACTACGACAGCTGGTCGGCGCTTTTCGACCAGACCTGGTTCCGCATCTTCACCCTGCTTGCACTGCTCTCAATCGGCGCGCACGCCTGGGTTGGGCTCTGGACAGTGACAACGGATTACATCAAGGCGACCCTGCCGCGCTTCCTGGTACAGGCACTGTGCGGCCTGGCCATGTTCGTGTATTTGGTCTGGGGCATTCAGATTCTTTGGGGGCTTTAATTAATGGCTAATATCAAGACCATGTCTTATGACGCGATTGTTATCGGTGGCGGCGGTGCCGGTATGCGTGCCGCCCTTCAGCTGACAGAATCCGGCGTCAATACCGCATGTATCACCAAGGTATTTCCGACCCGTTCCCACACTGTATCTGCCCAGGGCGGTATTACCTGCGCCATCGCCAGTGCCGACCCCAATGATGACTGGCGCTGGCACATGTATGACACCGTCAAGGGCTCCGACTATATCGGTGACCAGGACGCGATTGAGTACATGTGTTCCGTGGGCCCCCAGGCTGTGTTCGAGCTGGAACACATGGGGCTGCCGTTCTCCCGTACCGAGCAGGGCCGTATTTATCAGCGTCCGTTTGGTGGTCAGTCCAAGGGGCCGGACAATCCCGCCCAGGCGGCGCGTACCTGTGCTGCTGCGGACCGTACCGGTCACGCGCTCCTGCACACGCTTTATCAGGCGAACCTCAAGGGTGGAACCACCTTCCTGAACGAGTGGTACGCGGTTGATCTGGTGAAGAACAGTAAAAACGAAGTGGTTGGTGTTGTCGCCATCGAAATCGAGACTGGCGAAGTGGCTTACATCAAGTCCAAGGCAACCGTACTTGCCACTGGCGGTGCAGGTCGCATCTACGCCTCTACCACCAACGCCCTGATCAATACCGGCGACGGTATTGGTATGGCGCTCCGTGCCGGTTTCCCGATGCAGGATATGGAAATGTGGCAATTCCATCCCACGGGCATTCATGGCGCCGGTACTCTGGTGACAGAAGGTTGTCGGGGTGAGGGCGGTTACCTGATCAATTCCGAGGGTGAGCGTTTCATGGAGCGTTACGCTCCGAACGCCAAAGACCTGGCCGGTCGCGACGTGGTTGCCCGCTCCATGGTGATTGAGATCCTGGAAGGCCGTGGATGCGGCCCTGACAAGGATCACGTTCTATTGAAGCTGGACCACCTTGGTGAAGAAACACTGAACCTGCGCCTGCCGGGTATTTGTGAGCTTTCACGCACCTTTGCGCACGTGGACCCGGTTAAAGAGCCGGTGCCGGTTGTGCCAACCTGTCACTACATGATGGGCGGGATTCCCACCAACGTAGGTGGTCAGGCCCTGACTCAGGATGAAAACGGCAATGACACGCCTATTCCCGGGTTGTTTGCCTGCGGTGAAGCAGCTTGTGTATCCGTTCATGGTGCCAACCGTCTTGGCGGTAACTCCCTGCTGGATCTGGTCGTCTTCGGCCGTGCTGCTGGCTTGCACATTGAAGAGCAGCTTCGCGGCGGCTTTGAGGTGGACGGCGCCAGTGAGGAAGACATCAAGAACGCGATGGCGCGCCTTGATCGCCTGAACAGTGCCTCGGAAGGCGAGAGCGTTGCCGAAGTGCGCAAGGATCTGCAGAACTGCATGCAGCTTTACTTCGGTGTGTTCCGTGACGGCAAGAGCATGGAAGAAGGTCTTGAGAAGCTGGAGGCGATTGGTAAGCGCGTACGCAATACCAGGCTCGCGGATACCAGCAACGCCTTCAACACCGCGCGTATCGAAGCCCTTGAGCTTGATAACCTATATGAAGTTGCACTTGCAACGGCTGTTTCAGCCTACGAGCGCAAGGAAAGTCGCGGTGCTCATGCCCGTAACGACTTTACCGAGCGTGATGATGAAAACTGGCTGAAGCATTCGCTGTACTTCCCGCTGGACAAGCGTGTTGGAAAGCGTGATGTAAACTTCGCTCCGAAAACGGTGGATACATTCCAGCCGAAGATCCGGACTTACTAAGGGGGATTGTGCAATGTTAGTAAGCCTGTACCGCTACAACCCGGAAACCGACAATGCGCCCTATATGCAGGACGTAGAGCTGGATATACCGGAAGGAAAGGACCTGATGGTTCTGGATGTTCTTAACCTGGTCAAGGAGCAAGACCCCTCGATGGCCTATCGTCGTTCCTGTCGGGAAGGCGTATGTGGGTCGGACGGTATGAACATGAATGGCAAGAACGGTCTTGCCTGCATCACGCCGCTGTCGGAAGTGCTCAAGAACAACAAACTGGTTGTTCGTCCACTGCCGGGCCTGCCGGTGATTCGTGACCTGGTTGTGGACATGAGCCTGTTCTACAAGCAGTACGAGAAGGTTATGCCGTACCTGGTCAACGACAATCCGGCGCCCGCCATTGAGCGTTACCAGTCACCGGAAGACCGGGAAAAGCTGGATGGTCTGTACGAGTGTATTCTTTGTGCCTGCTGTTCCACGGCTTGCCCATCATTCTGGTGGAATCCGGACAAGTTCGTTGGCCCCGCCGGTTTGCTGCAAGCCTATCGGTTCCTGGCGGATAGCCGGGATACCGCACAGGAGGAGCGTCTTGCCAATCTGGATGATCCGTTCAGCGTGTTTCGCTGTCGGGGCATCATGAACTGTGTCAGCGTTTGTCCAAAAGGCCTCAACCCAACGCGGGCGATCGGCCACATTCGGAACCTTCTGCTTCAGCGGGCGACGTAAGCAGAATCTGAAACAAACGCTATACTGTGCTGACAAGGCTCGCACCCGGAAGGGCCCGCAACGGTGCGGGCCCTTCAACCAAAGGCTTATAGTCAAAAGTCTTAGCAGGGTGCACACTACGCAGGCCGTCACGGGGCTTAAAAGGTTCCTGACGGCTTGCTGAGTACAATAACCACCGGGGAACGGAAAACATCCTTGTTGGATGTGGTGGCCATAGTCGATCCCGTAAAAACCCGTATTGACTCAGATATACCCCTGGCCGACCATAGCCAGCTCCCCGCACCAGCCCAAGGTGAGCTATTCAAAATGCACGAAAGCATAATGGAGCAGTTGTGGCAGACTTCCCACCTACAAGGAGGGAATCTCGCCTATGTTGAACAGCTTTTCGAAACCTACCTGACAGACCCCAATGCCGTTCCCGAAGAATGGCGCAGCTATTTCGATAAACTTCCCAGTGTGGATGGCTACAAAGGCCGTGATATAGATCATTCGTCCATCCGCCAGCAGTTTGAACACATTTCCCGTAACCAGCGCTTTCTAGCCAGCAGCGGCGTACCTGCCAGTGCTACGGTTGATGCCGACAAAAAGCAGATCCGTGTCCTCCAGTTGATCAATGCCTTCCGTTTTCGTGGCCATCAGGAAGCAAAGCTGGATCCCCTCGGTGTCTGGAACCGCCCGCAGGTTGAAGATCTCGATCCTTCCTTTCACGAGCTATCGGAAGCGGACTACGACCTCGAGTTCCAGACCGGCTCGCTGAATTTCGGTTCCGAAACGATGAAACTTCGGGACATCGTTAGTGGCCTTCGGCAGACGTACTGTGAAAGTATCGGTGCGGAATACATGCACGTTGTGGACACTCGTATCAAACGCTGGTTCCAGCAGCGCATGGAGCCGGTTCGCTCGCGTCCCAACTACGAATCCTCAACCCGTAAGCATTTGCTGGAACGGTTAACCGCAGCGGAGGGTCTCGAAAAGTATCTGGGTTCCCGCTATCCGGGTGTAAAACGGTTTGGCCTTGAAGGTGGCGAGAGCCTGATTCCCTGCCTGGATGAGCTGATCCAGCGGGCAGGCAGCTACGGCGCGAAAGAAATCGTGTTGGGAATGGCCCACCGGGGCAGGTTGAATGTTCTGGTTAATACACTCGGCAAGAACCCGAAAGAGCTGTTTGACGAGTTTGAAGGCAAGAAACTCGCTGATTCCGGTTCTGGTGACGTTAAATACCACCAGGGTTTTTCTTCCAACGTGATGACCGAAGGTGGCGAAATCCACCTTGCGCTGGCGTTTAACCCGTCGCACCTTGAGATCGTGTCTCCGGTGGTTGAAGGCTCAGTCCGTGCCCGCCAGACCCGGCGCAACGACCCTAACGGCACCCAGTGTGTGCCCATCATCATGCACGGTGACGCAGCGTTCGCCGGGCAGGGTGTGGTTATGGAAACCTTCCAGATGTCCCAGACCCGGGGCTATGGTGTTGGCGGTACTATTCATATCGTCATCAACAACCAGGTCGGTTTCACGACCAGCAAGCAGGAAGATGCCCGTTCCACGGAATACTGCACCGATGTGGCCAAGATGATTCAGGCCCCGATCCTGCACGTGAACGCGGACGATCCCGAGGCGGTCATGTTCGTGACCCAGATGGCCATGGATTACCGCCACGAGTTCAAGAACGATGTGGTGATCGATCTGGTGTGCTATCGCCGCCGCGGACACAATGAGGCGGATGAGCCGGCCGCAACCCAGCCGGTGATGTACGAAAAGATTCGCAAGCTGACAACCACCCGTAACCTCTATGCCGAAAAACTGGTTGCTGACGGTGTGATCACTGAGGACGAAGCCAAACAGATCGAACTGGACTACCGGGACGAGTTGGACAAGGGCGACCATGTGGTCAAGTCCCTGGTCAAGGAGCCCAACAAGGATCTGTATGTCGACTGGACACCGTACCTGGGCCATGAGTGGACTGCCAAGTGCAAATCCAGTGTTGCCCTCAAAACGATCCAGAAACTGGGTAAGAAACTGACTCACGTGCCGGAAGGCTTCAGTGTTCAGCGCCAGGTGTCCAAGATTGTCAGCGACCGGGAAAAAATGACCGCCGGCGCGCTACCGATCAACTGGGGCTACGGTGAAGTGATGGCCTACGCCACGCTTCTGAACGAAGGGCACCCCATCCGGATTACCGGCCAGGACGTTGGTCGCGGCACCTTCTCTCACCGCCATGCGGTATTGCACAACCAGAAGGACGGTGCCCACCATATTGCGCTGGAGCACATTGCCGAGAACCAGCCGAAGTTTGAAATCTACGACTCACTGCTCTCAGAAGAGGCGGTGATGGCGTTCGAGTATGGTTATTCCACCACGGCACCCAATGGTCTTGTGGTCTGGGAAGCCCAGTTTGGTGACTTCGCCAATGGCGCCCAGGTGGTGATTGACCAGTTCCTGACCAGTGGTGAGCACAAGTGGGGGCGTCTGTGCGGCCTCACGCTGCTGTTGCCACATGGCTATGAAGGCCAGGGTCCGGAGCACAGTTCGGCAAGGCTGGAGCGTTTCCTGCAGTTGTCGGCGGAGCACAACATCCAGGTTTGCGTGCCAACCACGCCATCCCAGGTGTTCCATATGCTGCGTCGTCAGGTCAAGCGTCCGCTGCGTAAACCTTTGGTTGCGATTACGCCAAAGAGCCTGTTGCGTCATAAGGAAGCTACCTCGGAACTGGACGACCTGACATCGGGTACCTTCAAGACGGTACTGCCCGAGAAAGAACCCTCCGACCCGAAAAAGGTCACTCGTCTGATTCTGTGCAGCGGAAAGGTCTACTTTGACCTGTTGGAGCGCAAGAAAGCGGACGAGCGGGATGACGTTGCTATTGTTCGTATCGAACAGCTATACCCATTCCCGGGAGACGATCTGGACGAGCTCCTGAGCCAGCACAGCAAGCTCAAGCACGTGGTCTGGTGCCAGGAAGAGCCCATGAACCAGGGGGCCTGGTATTGCAGCCAGCATCATATGCGTAACGCGCTGCATCGTCATAATCCCAAGCTGTATCTTCAGTATGCCGGTCGTGACGCCTCCGCTGCTCCGGCTTGTGGCCATATGTCGGTTCACATTGAAGAGCAGAAAAAACTGGTTAACGACGCGTTTGAAATCTGACGAGCTACCGAACTAAGGATCCGAGATGTCAACTGAAATAAAAGCCCCCGTATTCCCAGAGTCGGTCGCAGAAGGGACAGTCGCGACCTGGCATAAGCAGCCTGGCGAAGCCTGTTCACGTGACGAACTGATTGTCGATATTGAAACCGACAAGGTCGTACTCGAGGTGGTAGCTCCGGCGGATGGTGTTATCGAGGAAGTACTCAAGGGCGAAGGCGACACCGTGGAAAGTGGTGAAGTCGTCGGTAAGTTCAAGGAAGGCGCGGCTGGTGGTTCCAACAAGCCTGCAGCCAAGGATGACAGCAAGAAAGAAGACAGTAAGTCCGAAGCGACTTCGGAAAAGTCTTCCGAAGCACCAGCCAGGTCATCTGGCGAAGCTATCCTCAGCCCGGCAGCGCGGAAGCTGGCGGAAGAGAATAACGTTGATCCGGACGCCGTCGAAGGTACCGGAAAAGACGGTCGCGTAACCAAAGAAGATGTTCAGAATCATATAGATGATGGTAAATCTTCAGGATCTGCTTCAACTCCCGCATCGAAGCCGGCCGGAGATATGCCGCAGGTGGATGTTGGTTCCGGCGAGCGTCCGGAGAAACGCGTTCCCATGACGCGTCTGCGCGCCAGTATCGCGAAACGACTGGTCAATGCTCAGCAGACCGCGGCCATGCTCACTACGTTCAACGAAGTGAACATGGGGCCGGTCATGGAGCTGCGCAAGCAATACAAGGAAAGCTTCGAGAAGCGTCATGGGGTCAAGCTCGGTTTCATGTCGTTCTTTACCAAGGCAGCGACCGAAGCGCTGAAGCGCTTCCCGGCGGTCAACGCCTCCATCGACGGTAATGACATGGTTTACCATGGTTACCAGGATATCGGTATTGCTGTGTCAAGTGATCGCGGCCTCGTTGTGCCTGTGGTTCGTGACACCGACGCGCTCGGCCTGGCCGACATTGAGAAGAAGATCGTCGAGTACGGAACCAAGGCCAAAGACGGCAAACTCGGTATCGAGGATATGACCGGTGGCACCTTTACCATCACCAACGGTGGTATCTTCGGTTCACTGATCTCCACGCCGATCCTCAACCCGCCACAGACGGCCATTCTGGGTATGCACAAGATCCAGGAGCGTCCGATGGCAGTGAACGGCAAGGTCGAGATTCAGCCGATGATGTATCTGGCGCTTTCCTACGACCACCGCATGATCGATGGCAAGGAAGCAGTGCAGTTCCTGGTGGCTATCAAGGAAATGCTTGAAGACCCAGCGCGCATTCTGCTGGACGTCTGAGCTGACACTTAACGAATTGGAAAACGGGATAAAACATGTCTGACAAGTACGACGTAATCGTCATTGGCGCTGGCCCGGGCGGCTATGTTGCCGCCATCAAAGCGGCTCAGCTGGGCCTGAAAACCGCGTGCATCGAGTCCTGGACCGATAAAGAAGGCAAGAACCGTCTAGGCGGTACCTGCCTGAATGTGGGCTGCATTCCATCCAAGGCGTTGCTGGAGATTTCCCATAAATATGAGGAAGCCAGCCACGATTTTGCCGAGCAGGGCATTATCGCCAAGGAAGTCGGCTTCGACATCGCCAAGATGATGAAGCGCAAAGAAGGCATCGTGGACCAGTTGACCGGTGGCATCGGCGGCCTGTTCAAGTCTAACGGCGTTACACCGATCTATGGCCACGGGAAACTGCTGGCCAACCGTAACGTGGAAGTGACCGACAAGGATGGTAAGAAAAAAACCTACGAGGCGGAGAACGTGATTATCGCCACGGGTTCACGTCCCATCCAGATTCCACCTGCGCCGTTCGATGGCACGCACATCGTGGACTCTGAGGGCGCTCTGGAATTCACTGAGGTTCCCAAGCGTCTCGGCGTTATCGGGGCAGGTGTTATCGGTCTCGAGCTGGGCAGCGTGTGGGCTCGCCTGGGGGCAGAGGTAACCGTACTTGAAGCGGTTGACACCTTCCTGCCAGTCGTTGACCAGCAGGTTGCCAAGGATGCGCTGAAACAGTTCCAGAAGCAGGGGCTTAACGTTGTGCTGGGCGCACGTATGACCGGTGCGGAAGTCAAGCGCAAACTGGTCAATGTGACCTATGAAGATTCGAAGGGTAAGCAGGAAGCCAAGTTTGACAAGCTGATCGTCGCCGTTGGCCGTCGCCCATATACCGATAACCTGCTGTCTGAAGACTCCGGTGTTAAATTGGACGAACGCGGTTTCATCTTCGTGGATGACAACTGTAAAACCGAAGCGCCCGGTGTCTGGGCGGTTGGTGACGTGGTTCGTGGTCCGATGCTGGCCCACAAGGCATCCGAAGAAGGCGTTATGGTTGCTGAGCGTATTGCCGGGCACAAGCCGCAGGTTAACTACGATTGCATCCCGAACGTGATCTACACGTCGCCGGAAGTTGCCTGGGTCGGGAAGACCGAGCAGGAGATGAAAGCGGAAGGTGAGGAGTACAATGTGGGTACTTTCCCATTCGCCGCCAATGGTCGAGCCATGGCAGCGAATGCGGCGTCCGGCATGGTCAAGATCATCGCCGACGCGAAAACCGACCGCATTGTCGGTTTCCACGTGGTGGGTCCCCAGGCCTCTGAAATCGTTGCTCAGGGCGTCATCGCCATGGAGTTTGGTTCCAGTGCCGAAGATCTCGCCCTGACCTGTTTTGCACATCCGACTCTGTCCGAGTCCGTGCATGAAGCAGCGCTGGGTGTTGCCGGCGGAGCGATTCACATCGCCAACCGTCGCAAAAAGAAGTAACGCGAGCCAGGAAGCAGGGGCGCCAATGACGGCGCCCCGCTGCTATAAAAACGGCTGGTTTCCGGTCGCGTTAAGGATGCGCTGAGGTGATCCCCGGCGCATCGAACCGAATTCGCGCAGCGCGGGTTCAATTTCCGTATGTGGTTATCCTCCATCAGAAAGCGGGACACTAACTATGAATTTGCATGAATATCAGGGCAAACAGCTTTTCGCTGAATATGGCCTGCCAGTATCCAAGGGCATTGCCTGCGATACCCCCAAAGACGCAGTGGCCGCTGCTGACGAAATTGGCGGCGATGCCTGGGTTGTGAAAGCTCAGGTCCACGCTGGTGGCCGCGGCAAAGCCGGCGGCGTAAAGCTGGTCAAGAGCAAGGACGAGATCCGTGCCTTCGCCGAGAACTGGCTTGGCAAGAACCTGGTGACCTACCAGACCGACGAAAACGGCCAGCCGGTCAGCAAGATTCTTGTTGAGTCCCTCACCGATATCGACCAGGAGCTTTACCTGGGTGCGGTTGTTGATCGTGGTACCCGTCGTATCGTGTTCATGGCCTCCACCGAAGGCGGTGTTGAAATCGAGAAGGTCGCCGAAGAAACTCCTGAGAAAATCCTCAAGGCCGAAGTCGACCCGCTGGTAGGCGCACAGCCATTCCAGGGCCGCGAGCTGGCGTTCAAGCTCGGTCTGGAAGGCAAGCAGATTGGTCAGTTCACCAAGATTTTCCTGGGCCTGGCGAAACTGTTCGAAGAGTGTGACCTGGCGCTGGTTGAGATCAACCCGCTGGTCATCACGCCGGCCGGTGACCTGCACTGCCTGGACGCCAAGATTGGCGTTGATGGTAACGCGCTGTACCGTCAGAAGAAGATCCACGAGATGCACGATCCCTCCCAGGAAGATTCCCGGGAAGCGGAAGCGGCCAAGTGGGAACTCAACTACGTGGCGCTGGATGGCAACATCGGCTGCATGGTAAACGGCGCTGGTCTGGCCATGGGTACCATGGACATCATCAAGCTGTCTGGCGGCCAGCCTGCCAACTTCCTGGACGTTGGCGGCGGTGCCACCAAGGAGCGTGTTTCCGAAGCGTTCAAGATCATCCTGTCTGACGACAACGTGAAAGCCGTACTGGTCAACATCTTCGGCGGCATTGTTCGCTGTGACATGATTGCCGAGGGCATCATCGGCGCTGTGAAAGACGTTGGCGTCAAGGTTCCTGTGGTCGTGCGCCTGGAAGGCAACAATGCCGAGAAAGGCACGAAAGTACTCGCCGACAGCGGCCTGAACATCATTGCCGCCACCAGTCTGTCGAATGCGGCAGAGCAAGTCGTTAAAGCCGCGGGGGGTAAATAATGAGCATCCTGATCAACAAAGACACCAAAGTTATCTGCCAGGGCTTTACCGGCGCACAGGGTACGTTCCACTCTGAGCAGGCCATCGAATATGGCACCAAAATGGTTGGTGGCGTAAGCCCCGGTAAGGGCGGCACCGAACACTTGGGCCTGCCGGTGTTCAACACCGTACGTGAAGCGGTCGAGAAGACGGGTGCCGAAGCCACCGTTATCTACGTTCCGGCGCCGTTCTGTAAAGACGCCATCGTTGAAGCTGCGGATGCTGGCATCCAGCTGATCGTCTGCATCACCGAAGGCATCCCGACCATCGACATGCTCTACGCAAAAGAGTACGTCGATCGCAAGGGTGTTCGCATGATCGGGCCGAACTGCCCGGGTGTGATCACGCCAGGTGAGAGCAAAATCGGTATCATGCCGGGCCACATCCACAAGCCGGGCAAAGTGGGCATCGTTTCCCGCTCTGGTACCCTGACCTACGAAGCGGTTAAGCAAACCACCGACTTCGGCTACGGTCAGTCCACCTGTGTTGGTATCGGTGGTGACCCGATTCCGGGCTCCAACTTCATCGACATCCTGCAGTTGCTGCAGGACGATCCGCAGACCGAAGCCATCGTGATGATCGGTGAGATCGGCGGTACCGCTGAAGAAGAGGCCGCTGCGTTCATCAAGGACAATGTCACGAAGCCGGTGGTTTCCTACATCGCTGGTGTGACAGCGCCTCCAGGTAAGCGTATGGGCCATGCCGGTGCGATTATCTCCGGCGGTAAGGGTACGGCCGATGAAAAATTTGCCGCTCTGAACGACGCCGGTGTTAAAACCGTGCGCAGTCTTGCCGAAATCGGTAAGGCGCTGAAGGAAGTGACTGGCTGGTAAAATACCGCCGGTGAATGAAAGCCCCCGGGTCTGCCATGCGGACTTCCGGGGGCTTTTTGTTTTCTGGCGCCAGCGCAGGTTTTTCAATGGCTTCTTAACGCGGGCCACACATAAGACTATAATGCCCGGTCAGCCTGCAATATGATGGCTGTTCCCTATAAATAAAAGGAGTTCATGCTTTGAGTTCTGTCGATTCCCAGCAACGGATTTTGTCCGGCATGCGTCCCACCGGCAAGTTGCACCTCGGCCATTATCACGGTGTTCTGAAGAACTGGGTGAAACTCCAGCATGAATTCGAATGCTTCTTCTTCGTTGCCGACTGGCATGCGTTGACCACTAACTATGATGATCCCAGCGGCATTGAGGATAGCGTCTGGGATATGGTGATCGACTGGCTCGCGGCAGGCGTCAATCCCGGGTCCTCAACGATGTTCATCCAGTCCAAGGTGCCGGAACACGCGGAGCTTCACCTTCTGTTGTCGATGATTACCCCATTGGGCTGGCTCGAGCGTGTACCCACCTACAAGGATCAGCAGGAAAAGCTCCGCGAGAAAGACCTGGCCACCTACGGTTTTCTCGGCTATCCGCTGCTGCAGAGCGCGGACATTCTGATGTATCGGGCCGGTCGGGTACCCGTGGGTGCCGACCAGGTGTCCCACGTGGAAATCACGCGCGAAGTCGCTCGCCGCTTCAATCACATCTACGGCCGTGAGCCGGGATTTGAAGAGCAGGCAGAGGGCGCCATCGTCAAGATGGGCAAGAAAAACGCCAAGCTTTACCGCACCCTGAAGAAGCGTTATCAGGAAGAGGGCGATATGGAAGCCCTGGAAACGGCGCGGGCATTGCTCAAGGAGCAGCAGAACATCTCCCTGGGCGATCGTGAGCGGCTGTACGGTTATATCGAAGGTGGCGGTAAGGTGATCCTTCCGGAGCCCCAGCCCCTGCTGACACCGGAATCGAAGATGCCAGGGCTGGACGGCCAGAAAATGTCCAAGTCCTACAACAACTATATCGGTTTGCGCGAAGAGCCTGACAGCGTCGCCCAGAAAATCCGCACCATGCAGACCGACCCCCAGCGGGTACGGCGTACCGATCCGGGCGAACCGGAGAAGTGTCCGGTTTGGGGGCTTCATCAGGTTTATTCCGATGCGGATACCCAGGAATGGGTGCAAACCGGCTGCCGCTCGGCGGGCATTGGTTGCCTGGAATGCAAGAAGCCGCTGATTGACTCGATTATTGAAGAGCAGCGGCCCCTGCATGAACGTGCTCGCGAATATGAAGGCAATCCGGACCTGGTTCACGCCATTATTGAAGAAGGCTGCGAGCATGCCAGGGATGCCGCGAGGGATACCCTTGAGGAAGTTCGGACAGCCATGGGCCTGAACTACCGCTGAGCCCCGACGCTGATATTTCCGGAGAAACCATGACAGAGGAACCCACAGGCAATACGACGGCGGATGAGGGGGCTGAGGCGCCCGGGGCACCCGTTGAGCAGGCGCCACTTGCCCGTGTCTCCGGTAAGCCGGTGGTTGATCTGCCTCGTGACCTGTATATACCTCCCGATGCTCTTGCGGTCTTCCTTGAGGCCTTTGAGGGGCCATTGGATCTGTTGCTGTATCTGATCCGACGTCAGAACATGGACATCCTCGACATCGATGTCAGTGAGATTACCAAGCAATACATGGATTACATCGGCGCCGTTGAAGCCATGCGCTTCGAACTGGCTGCGGAGTATCTGGTTATGGCAGCGACCCTGGCGGAGATAAAGTCCAGGATGCTGTTGCCGCGACAGGAATCCGAGGACGAAGAGGACATCGATCCGCGAGCGGAGCTGATACGCAGGCTCCAGCAGTATGAGCGCTTCAAGCAGGCCGCCGAAGATATTGACGACTTGCCACGGCTTGAACGGGACAATTTCGTTGCCTCTGCAGCGTTGCCCCGGATGCCTTCCAGTCAGCCCCATCCGGACGTGGACCTGCGGGAAATACTGTTTGCGCTGCAGGGCGTGCTCAAGCGTGCAGACCTGTTTACCAGCCACCACGTGGAGAGGGAGCGTTTATCCACCCGTGAACGTATGTCGGCAATATTGTCGGTCCTGCGGGATGACCAGTTCGTGACATTCGAAAGTCTGTTCACTCCAGAGGAAGGGCGATTGGGGGTCGTGGTGAGTTTCCTGGCGACCCTGGAACTGGTCAAGGAGCAATTGATCGAAGTGGTCCAGGCCGAGGTGCTGGGCCCGATCCATGTCAGGGCGAGAGCGGTATGAACGAGGAAAATCTCCGGAAAATACAGGCCATAACCGAAGCTGCATTGCTGGCCGCCGGCAAACCCTTAACGGTCGACCAGTTACGGGATCTTTTCGAAGAAGGTGAGCGCCCGGCCCGCCAGGTAATGGAGCATGTGCTGGTCTTGCTGGAACAGTCCTGCCAGGGGCGGGGATTCGAACTGAAGAAAATCGCCAGTGGTTACCGGCTGCAGGTGCGGGAAGAGTTTGCTCCGTGGGTGGGGCGTTTATTCGAAGAAAAGCCCCAGAGGTACTCCCGAGCACTGCTGGAGACGTTGGCACTGGTTGCCTATCGCCAGCCCATAACCCGCGGTGAAATTGAGGATATTCGGGGCGTCACCGTCAGCAGCAACATTGTCCGTACGCTGCTTGAGCGGGAATGGGTGAGGGTAGTTGGGCACCGAGACGTGCCGGGCAGGCCTGCTATGTATGCCACCACCCGTCAGTTTCTGGACTATTTCAATCTGGAAGGTCTGGACCAGATGCCGCCCTTGTCAGAAATCCGGGATCTGGAAGAGATCGGTCGGGAAATCGAAAAGAACATGCAGGCCGAGATCGAATTTGAATCTCCGGCTCGAAATACTGGTGACGATGGGGATGACTCCAATCCCGATAACGCGCCAGGACAAACACTTCACTGATGCCACCGGCGTCAGTCACTCTTTAAGGATAGATCCATGGCGGCCAATCGCCCCAAGAAACCCGAACAGCGGCAGCCGGATGAAACCACCGTTTCCGGCCCGGAGCGCATACAGAAGCTACTGGCACGAGCCGGTGTGGGATCGCGTCGGGAAGTTGAATCCTGGATCGAAGCCGGTCGCCTGAGCATCAATGGGAATCCGGTTGAGCCGGGGCAGAAAGTCACGGTTGATGATCGCATTGAGCTGGATGGCAAGCGCCTCGACATTGCGGCCGGGGCCGAGGTGGTCAGGCGTGTACTCATCTACAACAAACCGGAAGGCGAGGTCACCACACGCCGAGACCCGGAAGGACGACCGACGGTATTCGACAGCCTTCCCCGGCTCCGTGACCATCGCTGGATTGCCATTGGGCGGCTGGACATCAATACCACCGGCCTGGTGCTGTTCACCACCGATGGGGAACTCGCCAACCGGCTGATGCATCCGTCACGCCAGATTGACCGCGAATACGCGGTCCGGGTATTTGGTGAAGTGGATGAGGCTATGATCAAAAGATTGTCTGAGGGCGTGCTGCTCGACGACGGTATGGCGAAGTTTTCGGACATCAGCGAGGCCGGGGGAAAGGGGATCAACCAATGGTTCCATGTGACGCTTCTGGAAGGCCGTAACCGTGAAGTGCGCAGGCTTTGGGAATCCCAGGGTGTGAGGGTCAGCCGCTTGAAGCGTGTGCGCTACGGGCCGATTTTCCTGCCAAGCCGCCTGACGGTTGGTAAGTGGGAAGAGCTGGATCAGAAAGCCGTGGATTCGCTGAGCAAAGCCGTCGATTTGAAGCCTGTGGACATTCCGGCCAAGACACCGTCTGAGCAAAAGACCCTTGATCGTAAGCGTCGTAAACAGGCCGGGACAGGGCCGCGCAAATCAGGCGGCGCGCGATGGCAGGTCGACAGTGCTGGCCCGTCGACGGGCCGGAAGTCATCAGGCAAGCCACCGGCAAAGTCTGGAAAACGCTGATCAGTTGCTGATAGCGGCGAAAACCCGTGTGCAATTGCGGCCATGGGCTTTCGCCTGGTATAACGCTTCGTCGGCGCGGGCAAGCCACTGGTCGGCGGTCTCGTCTGCCAGCCTCATGGCCACGCCGCAGCTGGCGGTTACTGTGACATCGGTATCCCCGCAGTCCACGACAATGGTATTGATGAAGTCGCGAATACGGTCGCCAACCTCGCGGGCGTTCGCCTCGTCGGTATGGGCCAGCAGAATGGCAAACTCTTCCCCGCCAAAGCGGTACACGCTGTCGGAATTTCTGACGGCCTTTTCGAGTTCGGCGGCCGCCAGTTTCAGCATGTGATCACCCACGACATGGCCGTGTTGGTCATTCACCTGCTTGAAATGGTCCAGATCGCACAGGATCAGTGAATACTGCTCTCCATGCCTGTCGCCAAGACAACTGGCACGGGACAGCGCCTCGTCCATAGCACGCTTGTTGGGAACACCGGTCAGGCAATCCGTCAGAGACGCCTGTTCGATGGTAAAAAACTGGCAGGCATTGCGAATGGGGCAGATGGCGGCTGCAAGCATCAACTCTATGCCTTCGAGCTCCTGTTCCGTGAATTTCTGTCGACGGCTGAGAGAAAGCGTGCCATAGAAGCCGCCTTCGAGGTTGAGCCGATAATCGCAGCTATGGGGGCCGCCCTTACCGGTTACATAGACAAAATCCCTTGACGCTATGGTATGCCGGTAAGTCAGGCAATCGTAAGGAACCACGCTGGCGATCTCTTCAGCCAGAATTGCCAGTTGTGTTTCCAGGCTGAGTGTCGTGGACAGTCTTCGGGTCAGCCTTGTCAGCACATCCGGGGATTCATTCCAGTCGCGGTGCGCCTGTCTCAGGGCCGCGAGTTTCTGAGGTTGTGGTCCAGACTTATTGATCGACGGAATCTGTTTCACTTAAAACTGCCTGTTAAGGTATTTTTTTATAAACATGCATGTTTGGGGCCATTATTTAATTAACGTTCAATAACAATTATATACAGTTATTTCCTACTCGATTTCTCAAGAATTAGAACAGACCTGGTGGCGAGCACGCCAAATTTCCGGCACGGGTTTGCCGGCATGACCAGATCGTTAAAATGTCCGACAAGGGGATTGGGCTCACGGGTGCCTGTGGTAAACTTCTGCGCTTATTCTTTGCTGCCAGTAGCGAGTGAGCGACCAACTTTATGAGGTTTCAGGCCCCCGAAAGTCTTTCCGAACAGATAGCCCAGCACCTGGGGCAGCGCATTGTGACCGGCGACCTGAGGCCGGGCGAGCGAATCCAGGAGCTCAAGGTTGCCGGTGAACTGAATGTCAGTCGCGGTTCCGTGCGCGAGGCGCTGTTGATTCTCCAGCGCCGCCATCTGGTGGATATTTTTCCTCGCCGTGGTGCCGTGGTGTCCCGTTTGACGCCGGAACTGGTCAACAGCCTCTATGATATCTACATTGATTTGCTGTGCATGCTGGGGCGGAAGGTGCTTGAGCGTTGGTCCGGCAGTGAACTGTCTGGCGTTATGGGTCAGGTGCGGGAGCTTCAGGCGGTCATTGATGCACTCAATTCCTCCGGCGGAGATGCTGCCGAGCAGGTCATTGATGCCGGATTCGGGGTAATGCGCTACGCCTATGGGTTGGTGGAAAACCCGTTCCTTGAGGAAACCCTGGAAAACTTCCGGCCTGCGATCAGCCGGACCTATTTCGTCGCGCTTGAGAATTTCCGCGATGAACTGGCGGAAACCGGGCGGTTTTTCCGGCAACTTGCGGACGCAGCGGTGCGTGACGACGCCGCCGGCCTTGAAACCGCCATCTGTGAGTTTGGCGAACATCAGCGTGAACAGGTACTGAGTATTCTCAGGGAAGAGGTGAGCGCCTGATATGCGCCTGAAGTCCATCAAGTTATCCGGTTTCAAATCTTTCGTTGACCCGACCACGGTGCCGTTTCCGTCCAACATGACAGCGGTCGTGGGCCCCAACGGTTGTGGCAAGTCCAATATCATCGATGCGGTGCGCTGGGTGATGGGCGAAAGCTCGGCCAAATATCTGCGTGGCGAGTCCATGTCGGACGTTATCTTCAACGGTTCCAGTGCGCGTAAACCGGTCGGCCAGGCCTCCATAGAACTGGTGTTCGACAACAGCGACGGTTCGGCGCCCGGCGAGTTCGTACGTTTCAATGAAATTTCGGTACGCCGCCGTGTTTCCCGCGAGGGGCAGTCGGAATACTTCCTGAACGGCTCCAAATGCCGTCGGCGTGATATTACCGATCTTTTCCTCGGGACCGGGCTAGGCCCCCGCAGCTACGCCATCATCGAGCAGGGGATGATCTCGCGGTTGATCGAGGCCAAGCCGGAAGAGTTGCGGGTGTATATCGAGGAAGCGGCGGGTATCTCCAAGTACAAGGAGCGCCGCAAGGAAACCGAAAGCCGCATCCGCCGGACCCAGGAGAACCTGGAACGCCTGACGGATCTTCGGGACGAACTTGGCAGGCAGCTGCAACACCTTGAGCGTCAGGCTCAGTCGGCGGAAAAGTACAAAGCCTACAAACAGGAAGAGCGCCAGAAAAAGGCCGAGCTGACGGTGTTGCGCTGGCAGTCCCTGGACACCGATCTTCAGACTTGGCGCACTCGCATCCGGGATACCGAGCTCGAGCTCGAGAAGCAGCTGTCTGAACGTGTCAGCCTGGAAACAGCTCTTGAATCCCTGCGGGACGGCCATCAGGAACGTAACGAACATTTCAATCGGGCGCAGGCGCGTTACTACGAAGCCGGTGCCGATATTGCCCGCATTGAGCAGAGCCTTGAGCACCAACGAGAGCGCAGCCGCCAGACGGCCGCGGAACTGGACCAGGCCATGGCCAATCAGCGCGAACTGGCTCGGGAACTGGAACAGGATGAAGAGAAACTGGCGGGCATCCAGGAAGAACTGGATATGTTGGAGCCCGAACAGGAGGCGCTGGTCCTGAAATCGGAGGAATCCGGAGAAAAGCTCCAGAGTGCCGAGGATGCCATGAGCGAATGGCAGCACAACTGGGAGGATTTCAGTTCCCGTTCAGCGGATGCGCGCCGACAGGCGGAACTGGCCCAGTCCAGTATCCGTTCCCAGGAAAATGCCATTGAGCAACTGCGCACCCGTCAACAACGGCTTCGTGAAGAACAGGATCTGCTTGAAGGACAGGTTGATCGGGCGGAACTGGACGACCTTCTGGAGCAGCAGGAATCCCTGGAGCTGCAGAGGGAGGAAGCCGCGGAGCGAATCAACGTTGTCCAGGACGAACTCCAGGAGGCACGCCACCACCAGCGGGATGCAGATCAGGCTGCCACCGAGGCGCGCCAGCAGGTCCAGAGTCTGAGGGCATCGCTTGAATCCCAGCAGGCCTTGTTGGATGAACAGATGGGCAGCCAGGACGACACCCTGCAGGCCTGGCTTAATGAACACAGCCTTAGCGACAGCCCACGACTGGCCACGCAACTTCGTATCGACGATGGCTGGGAATTTGCGGTAGAGCAGGTAATTGGGCGCTTCAGCCAGGGGCTGAGCGTACCGGGGCTGGGAGCAATGCATGCCAACATGGCTGATGCTCCCCGAGGTTTGGCCCTGGTGAATAGTGACTCCAGCGCCAATGGTCCATCAACGGGGCTCGCAAGCAAAGTATCCGGTGCCGGGGGCATGGCATCCTTGCTGGCGCTTGTTGATACCGCGGAGTCCATGGAGGACGCGCTGGAACGGCAGAAAGGTTTGGCGCCGGGCAGGAGTGTCATTACCCCCGAGGGTGCCTGGTTGTCCGTTGACTGGGTGTTGATGCCCGATTCCGACGCAGCCCAGATTGGCGTAATCGAACGCCAGAAGAAAGTCACCGCACTGACAGCAGAGTTAGAGCAGGCGGAAGCCTCCCTGGAAGCCGCCACCGATAATCTGGACCGGTTGCTGGAACAGTCAGAACGGGCGGAAGCTGCCAGGGACGATGCCCAGGGCCGGCTGGCGGATGCTGATCGGGAACTCGCCACCCTGTCATCCAAGATCAGTGGTCTCAAGGCGCGTGCGGAACAGATTGATGCGAGGCTTCAACGCATTCGTGACGATCTTGCTGACGTGTCCATGAATCTCGAGGAGCAGCAGGGACAACTGCTGGAAACCCGCGAGGAGTGGCAGCAGGCCCTGGCATCGACGGAAGACAGCGATGAAGAGAAGGAGCGGCTGCTTGAGCGTCGGGACGTGCTGCGTGAAAACCTTGACCGGCTTCGCCAGGAGGCTCGGCACGATCGCGATCACGCCCACCAGTTACAACTCCAGCTTCAGTCTTTGAACAGCCAGCGCGATGGCTTGCGTCAGACCATTGATCGAATGCAATTGCAGAAAGAGCGTCTGGACGAGCGACTCGACATTCTCCGTGAAAGCCGCGAAAACGCCGAAGAGCCCATTGAAGATCTGAAAATGCAGCTGGAAGGCCTGCTGGACAGGCGCTTGGCTGAAGAGGAAAAGTTGGGTGCTGCCCGAGACGCGCTTGAAGAAATTGATCAGGAGGTGCGTGATCGGGAGCAAAGTCGCAGCCGCATAGAACATACCATCCAGGACGTCCGTGCCAGCCTCGAGAAGCTGAAAATGGAATCCCAGGCCCTGGAGATTCGTGCAGGCAATCACCTGGAGCAGCTCGAGGAACTGGATGTCCGCCTGCAGGAAGTGCTGTCCACGTTGCCTGAAGATGCCAACGAGAAAGCCTGGGCCGAAGACCTCGAGAAAATCGGGTCCCGGATTCAGCGTCTGGGTGCCATCAACCTTGCGGCCATCCAGGAGTATCAGGTTCAGAGTGAGCGTAAGACCTATCTGGACAGTCAGCATGAAGATCTGATGGAAGCGCTGGAGACCCTGGACAACGCCATACGCAAGATCGATCGCGAAACCCGGCAGCGCTTCAAGGAGACGTTCGATCAGGTCAATGGGGGGCTCCAGGCGCTGTTCCCGAAAGTGTTCGGCGGCGGCAATGCGTACCTTGAACTTACGGGTGAGGACCTGCTGGAAACAGGGGTTGCCATCATGGCAAGGCCGCCGGGCAAGAAAAACAGCACCATTCATTTGCTCTCCGGCGGGGAGAAAGCACTGACGGCTATTGCGTTAGTGTTCTCCATCTTCCAGCTTAATCCGGCCCCGTTCTGTATGCTGGATGAGGTGGATGCTCCGTTGGACGACGCCAACGTGGGGCGGTACGCCAACATGGTCAAGGAAATGTCAAAACAGGTACAGTTCATCTACATTACCCACAACAAGATCGCCATGGAAATGGCCGACCAACTGATGGGGGTCACGATGCATGAGCCAGGATGCTCACGGCTGGTATCGGTAGATGTTGACGAGGCTGCCGCGTTGGCTGAAGCATGATGACATGTCGCTGGCGGACAGGCGGTCAAGGTTCGTGCAAAAATGACAAAACTGCCATCTGGCCTGTGTTTGCGTTGTATTCATTACAGGCTTTTCTTAGAGTAGCAACGATATCTGATCTGCAAACAGGACAGCACCACTATGTCTCTTAGGGAATGGTTAATTGCCATCGGTACCCTGGTTATACTCGGTATTGTGATTGATGGCCTGCGCCGGATGAGGCGCGCCCGTAAGGAATCAATCGCGATATCCTCTGGCATGGGCGCGGACGATCTCGACGATTCCCCGTTGGACCAGGACTACAACCCTGAGCTCCCAAATGGTGGGGCGCGAACCATTTCACGTGACACGCTGGAAGAGCGCGGCTACGTCAAACCGGAAAAGAGCCGTTTCGCCAAGCCCGAGCCCAAACCGACCAGGCCGGTGGTCAGCAGCGCGAGCGCGACGGGTAAGGATGACTCCCAAGAGCTGACTGCAGAGCGTGAACCGGAGCCGGAAAATCTGGCCGCCAGTGAACCCAGTGACGTTGACTACGATTCTGACATCGGTTGGGGGGCCGTAGACGAGGAGCCGGAAACCGACATAGCGGATTCTGGCCCGGACCACGAAGAGGTTCCCCCTACGGTAACCACCGAGGTCGAGGAAGACACGGCAAGGCGGGAAGCCACAGCACGGCAATCCGGGCAGCCCCTCGCCGGAGCCAACCGGCCGGAGGCCCGGGAAGTGGTGGTTATCAATGTGTTGGCGAAAAGTGAGCAGAATTTCGAGGGCACCAAACTCAAGGCGCTGTTCGAAGCTTGTGGCCTGGAACATGGCGACATGGATATCTACCATCGCCACGAACAGTCAGATACCACCAGTCCGGTGCAGTTCAGCGTGGCCAGTGCTGTTGAGCCCGGTACCTTCAAGCCCGAGGATATGCCAGCCCTGTCGACGCCGGGTATCAGCTTCTTTATGAGCATGCCCGGGCCTACCAATTCCATGCAGGCCTTTGAGTTCATGCTGGAAACGGCGCAGTGCGTGGTGCGCAATCTTGGCGGTGAACTGAAGGACGAGCGCCGCAGCGTGATGACCCCGCAAACCATTGAACACTGCCGCCAACGCATCCGCGAATTTGAACGTAAACAACGATCCCCCAGACAATGACCAAAGCCTCTCCCGACGTTATCAGCCGGGCCGGAGAACTCCGGGATATCATCACTGAGCATAACTATCAGTACTATGTTCTGGACGATCCCCGGGTTCCGGATGCCGAGTACGACCGCCTGTTTCGGGAATTACAGGGCCTCGAAGCGCAATACCCCGATATTGTGACGCCTGATACCCCCACTCGCCGGGTGGGGGCATCGGTGGAAACCACCTTTGAGGAAGTTGTCCATCGTATCCCCATGCTTTCCCTGGACAATGCGTTCAGTGATGAAGAACTGAGGGACTTTGACCGCCGGGTGAGAGATCGGCTCAAGACCGAAGAAGACATTGAGTATGTCTGCGAGCCCAAGCTGGATGGGCTGGCGGTTAGTCTTCATTACGAATCTGGCGTGCTGACCCGGGCCGCTACACGCGGTGATGGCTATACAGGTGAGGATATCACCGCCAACATCCGTACCATCCCGTCGGTGCCCCTGAGACTTCGTGGTGACAACATCCCTGAGCTGGTGGAGGTCCGGGGAGAGGTCTATATGCCCCGGGAAGGGTTCGAAACCCTGAACAAACGTCTGGCGGACAAAGGAGAGAAGACGTTTGTTAACCCCCGTAATGCTGCCGCCGGCAGTCTGAGACAGAAAAAGCCCACCGTGACGGCCCGACGTCCACTCGAATTGTGCGCCTACAGTGTCGCGCTTGAGGACGAAAGCCGGCTGCCCGCCACCCATTGGGAAGGGCTGCAACAGGTTGGTGCCTGGGGTTTCCGGATCAACCCTGAGATGCGTCGGGCGACCGGCGCGGAGGACTGTCTGCAGGCTTACAATGAGCTGATGGATAAGCGTGCCAGCCTACCTTATGAAATCGATGGCATTGTCTTCAAGGTAAACAGCCTGGCATTGCAGCGGCAGTTGGGGTTTGTCTCCCGAGCCCCCCGATGGGCCATTGCCCAGAAATTTCCGGCGCAGGAAGAGCTGACGGTCATTGAAGACGTGGAATTTCAGGTCGGCCGTACCGGCGCGATTACGCCAGTCGCCCGGCTCAAGCCGGTATTTGTGGGAGGCGTCACCGTAAGCAATGCCACTTTGCATAATATGGACGAAATCCAACGACTGGGTGTCCGTATCGGAGACACCGTGTTCGTTCGACGGGCGGGGGATGTGATTCCCCAGGTGGTCAAGGTTGTGGCCGAACGTCGCCCTGACAATACCCGTGAAGTCCAGCTTCCGGACGCCTGCCCGGTATGCCAGTCTGACATTGTGCAGATCGAGGGCGAGGTAGTGGCCCGCTGTTCTGGCGGGCTGTTCTGTCCGGCACAGCGCAAGGAGGCCATCCGGCACTATGCATCCCGAAAGGCGCTTGACATAGAAGGGCTGGGGGACAAGTGGATTGATATTCTGGTGGACAGGGAACTGGTCACCACGGTTGCGGATCTGTACCTGTTAAAGAAAGCCGATTTGACGGGTCTTGAACGTATGGGTGATAAATCCGCGGGTAATCTGATCGATGCCATTGATCGCTCCCGCCACCCGGTCCTTTGGAAATTCCTGTATGCCCTTGGTATTCGGGAGGTGGGCGAGGCAACCGCCAAGGCCCTGGCCAGCCACTTTGGCACCCTGGAAGCCATTGGTGAGGCTGACGAGGATGCCCTGCAGTCGGTGTCTGACGTTGGGCCCATTGTCGCCGGCCACATTCGTAGTTTCTTCGACCAGACCCACAACCAGGAAACCATTCAGGCCCTGAAAGACGCTGGGGTTCAATGGCAGACCGAAGAGATCACCGCCAGTGAAAAGCCGCTGAAGGGAGAGACTTGGGTACTGACGGGGTCACTGTCCGACATGACGAGGGATGACGCCAAGGCAAAATTGGAGTCCCTTGGGGCCAAAGTAGCGGGAAGCGTCTCCGGCAAGACCTCCTGTGTTGTTGCCGGCGAAGCCGCCGGTTCGAAGCTGACGAAGGCCGAGAATTTGGGAGTCCCGGTAATGGACGAGTCCGCCTTCGTCGATTTTCTTGGTACCCACGGCCTGGAATAAACCTCTGGCCACGGCGCACACTATGGTTCGTCCGTGGCCAGAATCTGAGAACTCGCGCAGATCCTGCCTCCGTGAAATTGATTACCATGAGCTTGTTCTGTAACGGTGTGTAAAGCACCTATAAAAACAATGCTCTGAAACGGACTTTTTCATGCGCGCCGATTCGCTCTCTTGCCTCTCCTGTGCTCTTCGCTGTTTTCCTCGCGGGGGCTGTCTTGCCCTGCTGTCACTGATCCTGGTTGTCATTGGCGGTTGCAAGACCGAACAGGACGCCGAAGACCCCTACATTCTGGGAACACCGCCGGACGAAGCTTATCTGGGCGTTGACTACGCCTACAATTTTGGCGCTTTCGACAGCGACGATATTCTCGATTATTCACTCACCAATGCACCGTCCTGGCTGGCGCTGGAAGACACCAGCAACAAGGCACGCCAGGGCGTCATCATGCGGGGCGTTCCGGGGCTGACCGGTGGATCGAGGGGGCGTGATGACCTGGGCACCACGGAGAACATCACTCTGGTTGGCAATGATGGCCGTGCGGCCGGTACACAGCCATTTGACATTGAAGTCCGGGAAAACGTGCTCAGCCTGGCCATCGACGATTTTACCGAGGGAGAGGCGTTCGAGGCGCCGGAAGAACGGGATAATCGGTGCGAGGCTCCGGAGATCGGAGACATCGGTCGCCAGACATATGAGGTGAACGAGTACGACGATGATGGTGCCGTTGTTAGAACCGTTCAACGCACCAGCGACACCTATCCCGTTCTTGTGCGCGTACTGCTTGATCAGCCTTCTGTCACCCGTGTGTCGGTGGCCTTTGAGCTGGACTCCAGCTTCAATCCACAACGCTGTGACGAGGATATTGATCCCCCTCATCAGCGTTGTGAAAATGGGGCCGCCAACGACAATGAGGCGATCATCGGCAAGGACATTGTCGGTTTGGGCACACAGAGCGAACCGACCTTACCAGTGCCTTCCTATCTTCAATATCAGCCAGACGATGATGGGTTCCTCTCCAAGGGGGTGATCACTCTGGAACCCGGAATCACCGAATGTTACATCCGCCTGGAAGTCATTGAGGACACCGAGGCCGAACCCCTGGAAACCCTGAACATCCGACTGACCGAGGTGCGGTCCGGCCTCGCCGGGCTTGGCAGTTCCAATTCCGGGGTCAGGGAATTACTGCGGATTGCGGACAACGAGCCAACAGTGCGACTGGAAACCGGGGCTGGTGGCACCCGAGATGCGCTTAATGTCGGTGATGTTCGGGAGTATGTTGCGTTAATCAGCGGCGAACGTGCCGGTGCCTATAGCGTGAAACTTGGAGAGGATGATGACTCCGATGTGCTCCTAGGGGAGGATTTCCTTGTGGAGGTCCGGGACGAGGACGGTGAATGGGTGGAAGGGGATCTTCTCACCTTTGCCGAGGGCGTTGAGGAGATGCGCTTTCGTATCCGCATTCCCGCCGACTACGCCAACGGCCAGCTGGAAAACGATCGTTTCCTTCTTTTGGGTCTGGACGAACGTTATCAGTCCGGAAGGGAGAATTTCGCGGCCTCGGCGGATGCCGACAAACTAAGGGTGAACATCAACGAACTGACTTCACCGCTTGAGGTGGGCAACAGTGCGGCCTTTGTTCCCACCGACACGGCTTTCGGGCACAACGGTCGTCTTTTCATCGCAGGCTATCGTATCGATGATGGTGACCGTCCCTGGGTACGTATCGTCACGCAGAAAGGGGCAGTAACGGAGCAGCCGTTGTCAGAGGCCGCTATTGCCCAGGGTGGAGAACCGGTTATCGGTTTTGTCGAACGTAACTTTAAGGAAGGAGATGACGACGTTACCCGCTACGAATTCGTCGTGTCGTTCGGCAGTGAACAGACACCGGACGGTGCCCCTGGCGGCAATGGTGTGGATGTTCATACCTTGCTGTACTTTTTTGACACCGCTCAGGATCCGGACAGTTATGTACCGGTTTGGGGCATCGTGACCGGCACATCCGGTGATGATTTTCCCCGGTGGACCGGGATTGATGAAGACGGTGGTTACGTTGTAAACGCCGGCGAAACCAATGGCCAGTGGACGAACGAAAACGCTGCTGGTGGTGTGGACAGTTTTCTCCAGAGAATTGACACTACCGTTGACGGCAACTCGGTTGTGCCGGTGGTTGCCTGGATACGACAGGTCGGGTCGGCAGGGCATGATGAGTCGGTTGTAGGAGGCAGTACGTCCACCAGCAGTCCGCTGCTGATCGGGGATTCCTCAGGCGCGGTGAGTGGCCAACCCCAACTTGGCGGAAAAGACGCGTTCTTTTATATTGCCTCCAGCGCAGACAGTACAATTAACGTCAGGCAGCGTGGAACCGCTGGCAACGAAGATCTCTCCGGCGGCATCTACGGGACCAACAATGTCTGGTTGGTGGGCCAGAGTACCGGCAACTATAGCGTCGAGTCTGGCGATGGGAACCGCTCACTGAAGCGCCGTCAGATCAACAGCCAGGCCGGGTTTGCATTGTCCTATACGGCGTTGGGAGATGTCACTCGCGCCTTTACGTTCAATGACTTGGATGATGCATCCACTGAGTCTTTACGTGCGGTGCGCACTTACGACCGGGACATTCTGGTTGCAGGAAGTACCAACGGTAATTTCAGCGAAAGCGAGGGAAACAGCCAGACTCAGCCGATCCTGGCGAGAATTTCACTGGAAGAAAACAGCGATGATGACACTGACAGCAGCCGGGAATGGAGAACTCAGTTGCCACTGGTGGGTGCTGAGGGTGAAATAGAACGGCTTGAAAACTACCGCGATGACGAAATAACAGCCCTGGTCAAAATCGTCAGTGGTGCCTCTGAGACCTGGGAGGTTCGGCTGTTTACTGGAGAGGGGCTGCCGTTGCATTAATCGAATGCGGGCGATGTGCCCACTGCTATACGCTACCCTCGTGCCGGCTGGCGTTGGCGTACAACTTCAGGTAATCGGTGCTGGTGACGATACCTGCTGACTGGCCCCTCTCATCAACCACCAGGGCCGCATTCAGTTGGTGAGCGAGCATCAGCCTTGCCAACTGGTGGGCATCGGTCTCGGGCGACGAGGTCAGGAAGGCGGGTAGTTCGATATTCACGAAGCTCGCGCTCATGGCGTTTGCATCGGTTTCGTGGAGCCAGGCTAGCAACCAGCGTAGATCCACAAGCCCTGCTACGTTACCGTCTGCGGTAATCACGAGATGGTTGACGCCGTTTTCATCCATGGCTTCCATCGCGTCAGCAACGCTTGCGGTGGCTGGCAGAGAGTGCAGGGCGGGGGTGCAGATCTGGGATACCGGCAGGTAGGCCCGCCGCTCTTTGGGTTCACCGGACGCTGCGGCACTGTATTCCTCAATGGCACGCTGCCGTCCGGAGCGGGCGGCAAGCTGGAACTCGGCGTCGGTTGCCTCACTGTGCTGAACATCGATATTGTGGGATTCGCTCAGTTCTGTAACGTCACCTACGCGGCGGCCCCGGAATATCTCCGGCAGGCGTGTCCCAACGGGTCTGCCGGGTTCACTGACATGAATGGACATAATGATCTGCTCCGGTTACAACAGGGCCTTCTCCGGTTATCGGCAGACAATTTGATTTCTTCAGGCGCTAATAGTTTCCTGCTCTGTTATTTCCACGCGGTGGCAGCGGCCCGTCGCGACCCGTTTTGCCAGGGATCCGGGGAGGCAGACAGGCTGCCCGGAGAGCCGGTCGGCAAGGTACTCTGCGAGCAGGGGAGCGTAACTCAACCCCTTGCTGCCCAAGCCGGTAAACAGGTTGATGCCTTCCAATGGTTGCCCATAAGCGTCCACTAGTGGACCAGCGACCGGCTGATAATCATGGGTTGTGCATCGAAACCCGACTTTGCCATCGAGTTTCGCCGGATCAACGTCGCCTGAATCCCTGTTTACCGAGCCTGGAACCATCGCATCCAGCATTGAAAGGTTATCCCGGTGGCTTTCGGTGGAAAGGGTTGGCGATGAGTCATGAAGATCGAAGGTGGCACCCGCCAGTGTCATGCCACCGTGGGCGGGATTGAGATACCCTGATCCACATACCACTACATCAGGGCAATTGACCGCCTTCGCAGGCAAGTGGGTTACTTGCCCTCTAATCGCACGAAAACGGAAGCCGCCCTTCAACGGAATCAGGTCCGGTGTCTGATGGCCGGCGCATATCACCACCCGGTCGACCACAACATCCTGCTCGCCGTTACCTGCGATATGCCATTTGCCGTTGCAGGGAGTAAGTCGGTGGACGTCAAACCCAAAACATTGAAAGATCCGCTCGTGCTCTATCAATGCCCGGCAAAGGCCGCCGGGCTCAAGCCATCCACTGCGAGGAAACCAGAGGCCTCCCCGAGTCAGCGGAATGCCGGCAAGCTCAGACGCCTGTTCCGGGCTGATCTGCTGCAATACGGCGCTTGGATAGTCGTTGCGGGCGATGAAGCGGTTCTGACGGTCTTGCTCGCTATCACTGTGCGCCAGTTGAACAAGCCCGGAAGGATGCCAGTGCTCCCCGCCGAACTGTTGATAGTAACGTTGACTGAACAGCAACGATGAGAGACCGAGCTTTGCCTGATCGTTGAACTCAATGCCCAGTTTGACATACAGCGCACCCTGGATATTGCCAGAGGCGGCTGTTCCAGCCTCTTGAGCCTGGTCAATCACCGTGACATGCAATCCCCGCTCCGCCAGATTCCGGGCGAGCAGGCTGCCGGCAACCCCGGCGCCGATGATGGCAATGGATTCAACATCATTCGCGGCTGGTGGTGTTCCGGGGCTGGTGGCATCACCCAGTGTGCCGGTCAACATGTCCCATTTCTGGCCAAATCCGGGTGCTTTTCGCATGGCGAAGCCAGCAGCAATCAGCCGTCTCCGCACCTCGCCAACGGATGTAAAGGTGGCGACCGTCGCGCCGGGCTTGCTGTGGCCCGGCATCGCGTCGATGACTTCACTCGTCCACATGCCCGGATTTTTAGCGGGCGCGAAACCGTCCAGGAACCAGGCATCCGCCTGAAAATCCAGCTCACGCCAGGCATCGGCTACGTCGCCGAAAAACAGGGTCAGCCTGACGTGACCGCCGGCGAGTACCAGGCGATGGGTGCCGGTGATGGGGGCAGGATATTGTTCAAGCAGTTGGTCAGCGTAAACCTTGAGCTCCGGCCACATCGTAAGTGCTCGGGCAAGGTCCTCCGGAGTCAACGGGTGGCGTTCGGCGGAGACGAAATGCAGGCAACCGTGGCGTGGTGTGGCTGTTTCATTCCAGGCTTGCCAGGCTGCGAGGAAATTCAGGCCAGTGCCAAACCCCGTTTCCGCGATGACGAAGGAGGAGGCTGCGGGCAATAAGGAAAAACGTTCGCGAAGCCGGTTCTGGCCGATAAACACGTATCGCGCTTCTTCAAGACCATTCTCGCTGCAGAAGTAAACATCGCCAAAGCGGCGACAGCGGGGCGCGCCATTGCTCCAATCAATGTCGGCGGTTTCAATGGAGGGGAGGCTGAGGTCAGTCACGATCGTTGTATCCGGTCAGTAGGCTTAACGGGCTACTCTGTCGCGGTATCGGTTTGCCGAACCGAAACGCTACGAATAATGACGGGTTCCTGGGGTACATCCGCCATGCCTCGGGATCTCACCGTTTTCTTGCTGGCGATGGCATCCACGACACCCATTCCCCCTGTTACCTTACCAAATACCGCGTAGCCCGGGCCGCGGACACCTGCGTTCAGGAAATCGTTGTCGGTCAGGTTGATAAAAAACTGGGACGTGGCGGAGTCCGGTGAGCTTGTGCGGGCCATGGCGATGGTTCCGCGAAGGTTTTTGGCGGTTGGCCTGGCTTCGTTCCGGATGGGGCTACGGGTCTGCTTCTGGTTTAGATCCTGATCAAAACCGCCGCCCTGGATCATGAAACCTGGAATGACCCTATGGAACAGCGTTCCCTCGTAGAACCCGTTTTTGGCATAGGTAATAAAATTCTCAACGGTCTCGGGAGCGATGTCCGGGCGCAGAGTCACCTCAATGGCACCTTCGCTGGTTTCAATAATCACCTGGGGCAGCTCATTCTGTTGCCCTTCTGCCGCCAGGCAGTTGCCGATACCCAGCATGAAGGTTACAGATAGAGCGATTTGCATCACATAACGAAACGGTTTTACGAAATTTGTCATTCTATAATGGCTCACGTAGTTAGTTCAGGGAATAGTAGGTAGCTTCGGGAATGTTTGCTGCGATACTGTTCCCATGAATCCAGTCTGTTGCAGGATGTTAGCAGATAATACTTGTCAAGTCGGGCATATTCCCTGCGGAGTTCATGACTATCAGCTAACCTTTTATCGCATCAGTGGCATTGATGCACTCTGACCGGGCCAGGTTGTACGGCAATCACTGTGAAGCTATTGGAGGCATACCTTGAAAATCCGTCAGGGCTTCGAAGAAAAATCCCGTCTCGGTCGGTTGCTGATAAACCGGGGATACCTTTCCGAAATTCAGTTGGAAGAGGGCTTGCGCCTACAGCATGAGACCGGTCAGCGGCTCGGCGAGGTGTTTATACAGTCCGGCTGGATTACCGAGCGCGAGTTGCATCGGGTTCTCAAGCACCAATCCCGTTACCGCAACGCGGCTGCACTGGTCACCATGGCGGTATTGCCTTTTCAGCCATTGGTCAGTTTTGCCGCTGGCAGCACCACGAATGATTCACGAGACGTTACGGACGCCGCGCAATTGTACGAGCGTGCCGGTTTGGCGCCGCTTAATGATGACGAGATGGCCGGCGTGTCGGGGCAGGGTGATCAATCCTTGTTGGATCGTATCGCCACGGTATCTGCCATGACCGGAAGTAACGACGGGACAGGAGAGGTTGATCCGGATGTCATCGAAGGCCTGAAACTAACAGCGAACATTTTCGTGCCGGTGCTGAACTTCCTGGATTCTGATCTTACGATATCCGGTGTGCATTATCGGGATGATGTTCCCCGTTACACGGTTCGTGACGATGGCGGACTCACCCTGGCGTTCCCGGAAAGGATCGAACAGATCCGCATGGACAATATACGGGTCAGCGGCAGTCAGGGACCGTCCATGGGGAACATTGCACTCGACAATATCCGCTTCCATCCCGATTCACAGATGACGATCTATACTCGCTGATGGGATGCGTTGGGCTCCGACGTTTGCGGAGCCCAGAAGCCGTCAGGCGCTCGCCAGAACGGTACGGTGTGATACGGCCTTTTGCTCGCCCTGAGCACCGTAGAGGGTCTGGTGCCCGGAAACGCCGCGGAATATATCAGTAAGACGTGAAAGGCGCTTCTGAAGGTGACTGACAACCCGCCCATTATTGCTATTCAACTGGTGACAGGTCTTAAGACGTTCGTCGGCCTCCCGCCACAAGTCGTAAACATCTGACAGACCGGCGCTGAGAATAAACCGTGAGGGTGCTCCGTTTTCAGGTCGAAACCCCATCGACACCAGAAGGCGGATTTTGAGCTTGGCCCGTTCGCGAATCTGACCCAACAGAGTGTTTTTCTCGCCCGTCAGGGATTCGAGTTTACGGATATCAGATGTGGAAAGGCAGGCTTTTTCCTGCTGCAGGACGTCCGCCAGGGATTCGAGTTGACGGATATCCTGAGATAAAAGGTCTTTCAGTTCATCAATTGCGGCCATGATCTACTCACCCGAAAATGCTTTCATCCATCTCAAGCATTTTCTGGGCCAGTTTCTCTGCATCAACCTTGTAGGAGCCGCTTTCAAGGGCAGAGCGGATCTGCTCGATACGGTCATCGTCCATTTCCGGATAACTGCCGAGCTTTTGTTCGAGCTGTTTCAGGTTCTTCGCCTGGCTGCTCAAATTGACATTTTCACCACGGGCGCCTTGCGCCTGGGTCTTTGCCTGCTCAGCTGTAGAGGGCTGAGTGCTCTGGGTAGCGGAAGATTTATCGGCCGTGGTTTTCTGGGTGTTGACCTGGCCTGGGCCTATTCCATTAAAGTCAACTGACATAACGTTACCTGCTTAACTGGTCGGCCGCGTTGGGCGGCTCCAAAATTTCATACCTGTCTATCGGCATGGCCTGACGTTTCTTTAGCGATTTTTGCAAGAGTTAAATGACACTCTTGTCATCTTTCCAAAAAACCGGCAACAGATTGCCGTTTCCGGTGAATCAATGCCGGGAACGAGGTTACATGGGAATCTCGACATGCCCGGGAGCAGTCACACGGGCACGCACGGTGCGGGAGGACGAGAGGTTCTCAACCAGAACCTGTTCTCCAATCCCGGCACTGGCCAGGGCCTTACCCCTTGAGTTTACCGAAAAATTACCGCTGCGGGCGCTGATGATAACATGGTCTCCGCGTTCGATCGCTGCGGGAGCCAGCACCAGATCCGGTGTAAATACGGTTCCGGCGTTCACGCCGCGGCGCATTTCCATGCCCACTAACTGGTCGACATTGGTTATTGCGCCCCGTCGAATCGAATTCACCACCACGTTATCCGACTGTATTGCTGCTTTCGTCAGTCGTTCGCCGCGCCCCAGGGGGCGGGCGGCGACCATGGCTTCACCGGTTATCGTGACGGATACCGGAAGGAACATGCGCCAGGGGCGCTCGCCCTCGCAGGAAACCAGTAGCGAAGGTTGGGTGGTCCTCCAGGGGTCGCCGCTGAACGATACGCTGAGTGGGGTATCACAGGTTGCGAGCGAGAGGCGTGCGTCGAGTTGGCCGGTATCGTGGGAAACCGTAAAGCCTTCGTTTGCCTGAGCCTCTGAAAATGCCTCCAGAAATTGTTCCGCGCTGCTTTGAATTTGTTCGGACGTGGTCGTGGAGGCCATTGCCGGGCCGGCTGTTACGGTGAATAACAATATGATGGCGAAATTGGTAATGCGCATACGCGGCAGTTTGTCCTATGCTGTCATTAACCGGGTAAAGCCCCGAGTTCAGGAATATCCTAATGATTTCCGGATTCGGCCGTTAAGCCTATCGAGTGAGTCAATAAACCGGCACATAGCCGGTTCCACGCGACTTTTAGAATAACGCAGCAAAATGCGTGCCGGCAGCAAGACGTTTCGAGTGGGAGATATAAACGATGGCAGGGGTATTGGACAGTGTAAATCAGCGCACCCAGCTGGTGGGCCAGAATCGTCTGGAGCTTCTGTTATTTCGCCTTCGTGGCCGGCAGATGTACGGCATCAACGTCTTCAAGGTCAAGGAAGTGTTGCAGTGCCCCAGGCTGTCATCGTTGCCGAACAGTCGCCCTATGGTTCGGGGCGTGGCCCATATTCGTGGCGAGACTATCCCAATCATTGACCTTGGTATGTCAATCCGGCTTCCCGGTATTCCCAAGGAAGAGATGGCCACCAGCTTCGTGATCATTACTGAGTACAACCGAAAAACCCAGGGTTTCCTGGTGGCTGGTGTCGACCGCATCGTGAATATGAACTGGGAAGACATCCTGCCGCCACCCAAGGGTGCGGGCAAAGACGTTTACTTGACGGCGGTAACCCACTTTGAAGACAAGCTGATTGAGATTATCGATGTTGAAAAGATACTCTCCGAGGTTTCTCCGTTTGAGGAGGATGTCACCGAAGACGTTCGCAACCGCAGTTCAGAGCGGGTGCCCGGCCATCTGCCAGTGCTTGTCGTGGATGACTCCGCAGTGGCCCGACGTCAGATCGAGCGTTGCCTCACGGCCATCGGTATGGAAGTGGTGACAAAAAATGATGGCAAGCAGGCCCTGGATTACCTAAAAGAAGTTACGGCAGATGGCTCTCGCGCCGTCGATCACCTGTGTTTGATCATATCCGATGTCGAAATGCCGGAAATGGACGGGTACACTCTGGTCACCAAGTGTAAAAATGAGCCTGCAATCAAGGATGTATTTATCATGCTGCACACATCCCTGAGTGGCGTGTTCAACAAGGCGATGGTGCAGAAAGTAGGCGCTGACGATTTCATGGCTAAATTCAGCCCTGATGAGCTGGCCGAAAGAGTCATGGAAATTGTCGACCGCGAGCAGTGACGCTCCTCCGTTACTTCCGACTCACTCGATAATGAGATCCAATGAAAGCTGAAATAACGCCACAGGAATACGAGGCCTTTAAATCATTCCTGCAGGATGCGTGTGGCATTTTGCTCGGGGATAACAAGCAGTACCTGGTAAAAAGCCGTTTACGGCGGATCATGGAAGAGAACAAGCTGAGCACCCTGGGTGATCTGCTGGATCGTGTGAAGCGAACCGGTCGCAGCAGTTTGAAGGAAGTCGTGATCGACGCGATGACGACGAATGAAACCCTCTGGTTTCGGGACAATCACCCGTTCCGCATCCTGCAGGAAAAGCTGCTGCCCGAATTCGGCGACAGAAAATCAGCGCAGTCACTTCGTATCTGGTCTGCCGCCTGTTCGACAGGCCAGGAGCCCTATTCGGTAGCGATGATTATCGAAGAATTTCGTCGCCAGCGGCCGGGTAGGCTGCGGGATGTGAAGATCACCGCCACCGACATTTCTAAAAGTGTTCTTGAGGTTGCGCGCCGTGGCGAGTACGAGATGATCGCCATTGGCCGGGGCCTGTCACCCGAGCGGCAAAAGCAGTTTTTCACTCCCGCGATGAACGGTAGCTGGCAAATCCGACCGCAGATCAAGAGCATGGTTGAGTTCCGGGAACTCAACCTGCTCGAACGCTACATGCTTGGAAAGTTTGATATCGTTATGTGCCGGAACGTACTGATCTATTTCTCGGCAGAGCTTAAAAAGGACATCCTGACCCGTATCCACGCCACTCTCAATCCCGGTGGTTACCTGATACTGGGAGCATCGGAATCGCTGAACGGGTTGCCTCATCTCTACGAAATGGTGCAGTGCCACCCAGGTATCATCTACCGCAAAAAATAGGCCCACCCAATGCCGATCAATGTATGGATACTGGTCGCCGCCCAGGCGCTTGCCATGTGTACAGCGCCTTTTATCGTTTTTATCGGAAGCATTCACGGACGTCTTCTGGCGCCATCGCCTGAGTGGGCAACCCTGCCCGTGGGTCTTGTGGTTGTAGGAACGGTCCTGGCTATTAAGCCTGCTACGTGGATGATGGAGCGCCTGGGGCGCAAGCCGGTTATGTTGCTTGGCGCGCTGGCGGGTACCGTGTCCGGGTTGCTCGGTGCGCTGGCAGCCTGGAATGCAAGTTTCCCGTTCTTGTGCGCTGCGGCGGTTGTGGGCGGAACCGGGCTGGCGGTGGTTCATCAATACCGCTTTGCGGCCATGGAGTCGGTGGCGCCCGAGATGGCTGGCTCCGCCGCAGCCAGGGTACTTCTCGGTGGTCTTGTAGCGGCGTGGCTGGGGCCGGAAATTGCGCTTGTCGGTGGTGGAGGTCAAGCCGAATACCCTTTTATGGGCGGCTGGCTTGCACTGAGTGTCGTACAGGTGCTTGCCATGGTCGTACTGGTTTTCGGGTACCGCGCCAGCGGGGAGCGAGTCCGGGAAGCCTTGGGGGAGGGCGGTCGCCCGATGACCGACATCCTGAGGCAACCGGTCATATGGGCGGCGATCAGTGCCGCCGCCATCGGTTATGCCCTCATGAGTTTTATCATGACGGCAACACCGCTGAGTATGACAGAAGTGGCCGATCACCCGCTTGAAGATGCCAAGTGGGTCATTCAGATTCATATCATGGCTATGTATCTGCCGTCGCTGGTCAGTGGCTGGTTAATTCGTGTGGTGGGTATTCCGAGGATGATGGGGCTGGGATTGCTGGCCTATCTGGGGTGTGTGGCCCTGGCGTTCAGCGGTATCAGCTTTCACCATTACCTGTTTGCTCTCATCCTGTTGGGGGTTGGCTGGAACTTCCTGTTTGTCGGTGGCACCACGCTGTTGCCGCAGGGATATCGCGATGAGGAGCGGTTCCGTGTTCAGGGGCTCAACGACCTGATGGTATTCGGCTCGCAGGCGACAGCTGCACTTAGTGCTGGTGCGGTATTGGCGGCGTTTGACTGGAATGGACTGTTGCTGATTGCCACACCGTTCCTGGTGTTACACGGTGTCTTGATGGCCGTTTGGCTGATGAGCCGGCCCCAGGACAGGGGCCGGCATCCCGCTTGATTGGTTATACCAGGTTGTAGACGAACACGACGGCTACAGCAACGGGTGTGAAGTAACGCAGGACGCGATACCAGACCGAGAATGTGCCCGGTGACATGCCCAGTTCGCTTTCCAGCGCCTGTCGAGACATTGTCCAGCCGACAAACACGGCGACCAGCAGTCCACCCAGGGGCAGCAGGATATTTGCGGTCAGGAAGTCCAGAAGGTCGAAGATGGTTTTGCCTTCGAACATCGCAAACATGCCCAGTGGCGTCACGTCCGACCACAGGTTCAGTGAGAGCACGGAGGCCACGCCCAATAACCAGCAGACGATGCCTGCTCCGACGGTGCTCACCGTACGGTTCAACCCCTTCTGTTCCTCAAGCCATTCGACAATGGGCTCCAGCAGCGAAATGCCGGATGTCCAGGCGGCAAAGATCAGCAACACGAAGAACAGCGTACCGAAGAGGCTGCCCATGGGCATTTGCCCGAATGCCAGTGGCAGGGTTTGGAAGATCAGGCCGGGACCGGCGCCTGGCTCAAGGCCATTGGCAAATACGATTGGAAAAATAGCCAACCCGGCCAGCAAGGCCACGGCGGTATCCATGATCGAGACGGTCACGGAGGTTTTGGCGATGGAGATGTTTTTTGGCAGATAGGAGCCGTAGGCCATCATGACACCCATGCCAAGGCTGAGCGTGAAGAAAGCGTGGCCCAGGGCAACCAAAACGCCCGAAGTGGTGAGCTTCGAGAAGTCGGGCTGGAACAGGAAGGCGACGGCCTGGCCAAAGTGGCCAGTGGTCATCGCATAGCCCACGACAATCAGCAGGAGCACGAACAGAGCCGGCATCAGAATGCTGACAGCGCGCTCAAGCCCGGAACGTACGCCTCGTGCGACCACGACCATCACTAACGCCATGAACAGGGTGTGCCACAGAAGCAGCTTGATGGGATCGCCCAACAGGCCGGAGAAAATGGCGCCTATGGACTCAGCCGACTGGCCCGCCAACTGGCCGGTGGCGGCGGTGCCCACATAGGAAATCGCCCATCCGCCGATCACCGAATAGAAAGAGAGGATCAGGAACCCCGCCAGAACCCCGACGGCCGCCACCCAACGCCAGGCCGGTTTCAGGCCTTCCTGACTGGTTATGGCCCGCATGCTGTTAACGGGGCTGTGACCGCCACGGCGACCGACTAATACCTCGGCCATCATGATGGGTAGGCCCACCGCCGCAATGCACAACAGGTATACCAGGACGAAGGCGCCACCGCCGTTTTCACCGGTGATGTAGGGGAATTTCCAGATATTACCCAGGCCCACTGCTGAGCCCGTCGCGGCAAGTATGAATGCCAGGCGGGAGGACCACAGCCCACGCTTGGCTGTCGCCTGGCCCATGGCACCGTCTTCAGCGGATGAAGAAGCATTACTCATTGTATTCTCCTGCTTACTGTTTTTGTTTTCGGGGGAGTGAGTGGCGGCGTTAGCCACCATCAACGGGATTTATGCCGGAATCGCTCCTCTGCGAGTTGATCGGCGATCTGCCCGGTGGGCAGGCCATCGCGATCCGAGCGCTGGAAGATTTCCTCCAGGGTATTGGCTATGGAATCGACGTGTTTGCGAACGGCCTGGGGGTCGGGTCCCCTGCGCTCGTAACACACGTCGATAATGCCGCCAGCGTTGATTACAAAGTCTGGGGCATAGAGCACTCCACGTTCGAACAGTGCCTGGTCATGAGCCGGGGTGGCCAACTGATTGTTAGCGGCGCCGGCCACGATGGTGGCCTGTAGCTTACGAATGGAGTGATCATTCAGGACAGCGCCCATGGCACAGGGCGCAACCACGTCTACCGGCAGATAAAGAATTTCGTCGGCGCTAGCCGGCGTCGCGCCCAGCTCGGCAACCGCCCGATCCATCTGGTCCTGGTGGACGTCATAGACCCAGAGTTTCGCGCCAGCTTCTTTCAGGTGTCGAGCCAGGCGGTAACCAACGTTGCCGATGCCCTGTACCGCCACATTCAACCCCTCCAGGTCGCTGCGGCCGAGCTTGTGTTTAACGGCAGCATTAATGCCCACGAAGGTGCCCCAGGCGGTAGCGGGAGAGGGGTCGCCGTTGCTGGGCCTGCCATCAAACCCCGGGCGTTCGCTGATGCCGGCCACATTGGACGTTTTACGACCCATAACCTGGAGGTCGGCTACGCTGGTGCCCGAATCCTCGGCAGCGATATAAAGTCCGCCGAGCTGTTCCAGGAAGCGGCCCATGGATTCGAGCAAGGCTTCGGTTTTGTGCTGGCGTGGATCGCCGATGATGACGGACTTGCCACCGCCGAGGTCAAGGTTGGCCAGTGCCGACTTGTAAGTCATCCCCCGGGACAGGCGGAGAACGTCTGTCAGTGCTTCTTCGTCGCTGGCGTAGGGATACATGCGGCATCCGCCCAGCGCGGCTCCACGGGAGGTATTGTGTACGGCAATAATGGCGCGCAGCCCGGTCTCTGGATCGCAGCAAAACGTTAGATGTTCGTGGTGGTCGAATTCAGGATGCGTAAATACAGTCATTGTTTGGATTCCTTTTGCTCCGGGTGGTTCTTGCACAGGGATTCGCCCTTGTGACGGAGGCCGGCGGTAGATTGCGGGCGCTGCCGAAACTCAATCGCTATCGGGTGTTGGACGCGATTAACTGCCGGTCGGATTTGGTAGTTGTATGAGTTTGGATAGTCGTGAAAGATCCGGTCGGAGCGATCGGGATGCACAAAGCGTCAGAGAAAGGAAAGGAGCTGTAGGGTGTTGCAGGGTGTGGGCGCATGGGCCCATGCTCAGGGACTGTTTTACCAGTGACATGCTGAAATCCTCTTCCACCAGGCCGGATCACGGCTTCCGTGGTCAATATTGTTGTTGTGCCCCGGCAGATAGGCCGGTTGGCATGATTTCATGTGCTGATACCCTTTTGGGGCTCAACGAGAGAAGACTAGATAGCTTTTACATCGTCGTCAATGGTTGAAATTCATGCATTTTTTGGTGATTTTGAAAATTCCAGCGGTAACAGGCAGATACATCTACTTTACGTAAACGTAAATATTTGGGGCGCCCCAATTCAGCAACAGTTTCCCTAATGTGTCTCACTGGAACCCTGATGTGATTCCAGTGATAGCATTGGTGATATTCGCTTCGTCACTTGATCAGTTTCTGAACTTCCCGGAAACGTGGGTGCTCGCAGTCCCGCATCCACTCAAAAGCCACCATCTCAAGCGTTACGATAACGGCCCCGGCCTGCTGCATTCGTTCCAGGGCAGCATCCCGGTCGTTGTCATGGCGTGAGCCGGTCGCGTTTTCCACCACCCATACACGAAAACCCGCAGCGAGGAGGGATAGGGCGGTTTGCAACAGGCATACATGCGCTTCGCAACCGCCAATAACCACCTGTTTCCGGTTATCGGCAATGGCCTCCACCAGCCCTCCACCGCAGGCATCAAAGTGAGTCTTGGATAAGGTTTGATCAGCTAGAGCACTGATCTGTTCGTCGTTGCGTCCAAGCTTCTCCGGGATCTGTTCCGTGGCAATCACCGGCACATCAAGCAGCTTGGCAATCTGCGCAAGTCTAACGCTCTCTGCCAGCATTAAATTTCCGTGGCTGATGACAGGCATGAGTTTTTTCTGGAGGTCAATCAGTACCAGCGTGGATTCGTCGGCTTTCATCATCATAACGGGTCGCCCCCGAGCGGTGTTTAGGGTATTGGGTAACTATGCCAGTATCGCACAGGCGGCCATCAGGTTTCTGTGGTCGCCGTGGTTGGTCAGAAAAGGATTTGAAAATTGGAGTTGCCAAACCGGAACAAAACCATTAGAGTTTGCGCCCTCAAATGAGCGACGACGTTGCTGATTTGGAACGAATTATCTAAAGAGTATTGGAGAGGTGGCCGAGTGGCTGAAGGCGCACGCCTGGAAAGTGTGTATACGTTAATAGCGTATCGAGGGTTCGAATCCCTCCCTCTCCGCCAATACAAAACCCCAGCAGAGATGCTGGGGTTTTTTATTGCATGTCACTTAAGCCACCCCTGCCGTCCGCAACACAAACACCCCTGCCGTAACCGTTACACTGGCCATTAACGTGGTCAAAGCCACGATATTGGCTGCCAGGCGGTCGTTGCCGCCCAGCGCCTTGACCATGACAAAACTGGCGGCGGCTGTCGGGCTGGCGAAGAACAGGAACATCAGCCCAAGTTCGCGCCCTTCAAACCCGGCCAGCCAGGCAGCGAACGTACACAATACCGGTAACGTCACCATCTTCATCACACTGGCACTGATCGCCAGCTTGCGATCGGTACGCATGGCGCTCAAGGAGAGCGTGCCGCCAATGCACATCAGCGCCAGGGGCAAGGTAAGTGAGGCGAAATAGTCACCGCTGGTCATCAGCCAGTTCGGCAGTTGTAACCCGGACCAGGCGAAGGGAACGGCGATGACCACCGCCAGAATGAGCGGGTTGCGCCCGATATCACCGAGAATGCGCCCCCAGCTGGCCGTCTGACCCGGCTGGTAGGCTGTCAGGACAACCACAGAGAGCGCATTGTAGGAAATAATGACCACGCCCAGGAGAAGGCCCCCGGCGGAAAGCCCAAAGTCGCCATAGAGGCTTGCCGCCAGGGCGAGGCCCACAATACCGCAGTTGCCCCTGAAAGCGCCCTGCACATACACACCCCGGTCAATCGCTGGTGCGGCACGTATGGCCCAAAGCCAGCAGAAGAGGAAGCTGGCGAGGGTGGCGGCTACGAAGAATCCAAGCAGTGCGGGGTTGAGGGTGGTATCCAGGTCCGCGCGTACAATACTGAGGAATACCAGGGTTGGCAGAGTCGCGCGGAAGACCAGTGCCGACGCCGTGTTGATAAAGTTGGTATCGATCCAGCCGAGCCGCCTGAGACCAAGGCCGATAAACACCATGGCGAATACCGGCAGCGTGGTCTCAAGGGTGTGAAGAAATGTTCCGAGTAGTGTCATCCAGCCGGTGGTTACCGAACTCCAAAGTTAGTGAACTCACCGGTTGCAGAGTCTTCGGTGGTGTTGATTTTATCGACGATTGCCGAGGGAGGGCCGTCTCGGCACCACTGTCTGAGCGAAACCAGTGACGCGGGTGAGCCCTCTGCAACAATTTTTACGCGGCCATCCGACAGGTTTCTGGCGTAGCCGGTAACACCCAGGCTGTTGGCCATGTCGGCCGCGGAGGCGCGATAGCAAACGCCCTGGACCTTGCCGCTGATCAGCATTGTGAGTCTCTGGTGGCTCATTGCGTGATCCCTCCTGACATCGAGTGGCTGTTTACAGTTTGCGCCATACCAGCAGTCGATTGTTGGCAGGCATTTCGAAATCGCTTTCAAGCCCGAACCGAACTCGGCCCGCCAGTTCCAGCATGTCATCCATGTTCCTGATACCCATGTGCGGGGCCTGACTCCGCAGGTGGTGATCGAACTGGCGATTGCTGTCGCTGGTAAATTGCCCCTCATAATTAAACGGCCCATAGAGGCAGAACAGGCCGCCGGCAATGAGGCGTTTAGCCAGCCCGGCAAACATTGCCTCTACCTCTTCCCACGACATGATGTGAGCCGTGTTGGCGGAATAGGCACCATCAATGGTGTCTACCGGCCAGCTTCCCAGGGAAACGTCCAGTTCTAGAGGTGGGCGAATATTGGCAAGGTCAGCCTCCTCGATCCAGCCGAGGGAATGATCGGCGCCTCCAGGCCGATCACTGGGCTGCCACGTCAGGTGGGGGAGCTCTGCTGCAAAGTAAACAGCGTGTTGCCCCGTTCCCGTTCCAATTTCCAATATGGTGGCCGGCTCGGTGAACACCGTTTTGATGCATTCCAGTATTGGTTGCCTGTTATTTACACAGGCCTGTGAAAAAGGCTTGCTGTGGACCATCGTTTACGCCTGTTCGGAATCAGTGCCAACCTAAAGAATATCGCGCTGGGCGCAATGGGTAAAAGAATGAGCGTAGGGGATTTCCCGCGTATTCGACATTCGATGATGGTCTATCGGAGGCTTCCCGACTGGAAAATGGCGCCTTTCGCGACATAAAAGTGTCACAAAACAGGCATAAGCTCCATTGGACGATACCCCCAGTGGAGATACCATGCTCAGAACTGTCCGCAGCCGTATTCTGTTCTTTTCCTTTCTATCGGTGTTTGCTTTGGCCGCATTGGCGGCCCTGTCATCGAGCATTATGACCCGTGCGGAGTCCGCTTCAGAGGCATTGGTTCGGGAAAGTCTTATGGAGTCGTGGCTGCTGGAAGATCTTGAGCAGGACCATCGCCGGCTGCAGGACCTCGCCTACAAGATCAAGGCGCAGTTGATGCTCTGGGATGAAATCGATGCGGAATTCCAGGCATTGACCGAGGTGCTGCCGGAGCACTGGCGTGCAATCGAGGACAATGCCGGGCTGAGCGAGTGGGCGACGGATAATCGAGCGTTGTTTGAGAGCGTGCTGGCGCTCATCGAATCCATGAGACCGGGTATCGAAGGGCGGAGCTACTATCGAGTAGGGCAAGTGGTGGATTTTGACTTGTTCCCGGCCCTCGGCCCGATGCTCAAGGCGATCAACAACCGTAAGGAAGCCAGCCGCAACATCATTGAAGTTCGTAGTCAGGACCTGCTGGCCTTTCTGGATACCCAGAAAATCTGGCTGTTGGCCGGCTCTGCTGTATTCCTGATGTCTGTGGTCTTGATGACGCTCTGGCTTCGGCGCTCGGTGATTGGCCGCCTGCAGTTGCTGGAGTCCGGCCTCCGGGAAATGGACGAGACCTCAGATCTTTCCCGGCGCCCGGTTATTACCGGACACGATGAAGTGGCTGGTGTGACGCGCGCGCTGGTAGGGTTGGTTAGCCGGTTTGAGCTCTTTATCGGAGAAGTGAGGACGGCTGCCCACAGCATCAATGACCGGTCCACATCGTTGGACTCTCAGGCAGAGGACGTCCAGGCGTCCACTGATACTACCCGCCGGCAGATTCATGATGTCAGCCAGTCAATGGCGGCCATTGCGAACCAGGCGTCGGCCATTGATTTAGCCACCGAGAACTCAGCCACTACGGTACGAGATGCCGTGGCGGCCAATGCGGTGGTTCAGGAAGGGCTCAGAAACAGTGAGCAGGCAGCTGAACACACGGTGGAGGTAATTGGGCGGGTGTCCCTATCTATCCAGGCATTGAGTGAATCCTCGGGCAAAATCGAGAGCGTGATCGGCGTCATTGCCGATATCGCGGAGCAGACCAATTTGCTGGCATTGAATGCAGCGATTGAAGCGGCCCGTGCCGGCGAACACGGTCGGGGATTTGCCGTGGTGGCAGACGAAGTGCGCACCCTGTCGAAGCGTACGTCGGACTCCACCAGGGAAATTCGCCAATGGGTGACCGACCTGGTAACCGGGGTTTCCGGCGTTGAGGGCCTGCTGGACGAAATGCGCGACGCCGGTGGTATGAACCGGCGGAACCTTGATGCCCTGAAAGACCACCTGGAGCGTCTTGCGAGTCAGTTCACGGAGTTGGAGCTTCGCAGTGCTGAAATTGGGGATGCGGTTGCGGTTCAGAGGGAAGAGATTGACCGTGTCGGGCGGCGGTCAAGGGCGCTTGATGACAGTTCGGGTTCCCTGATCACCAGTGTTGATAACACCCGCCAGATCAGTGAATACCTGAGACAGGAATCGGTCACCATGCGTCAACTGATTTCCCGGTTTAAGGCAGCCTGACCGAGCGGTCAACGCCAAGTGGTGAAAAAAAGCCTGATAATCGGTCTTCTACAGCCTCGCCAAACCCATTACCATGGCTGCTTTGAGGTGGAGTTGAAAATGACCGACGAAGCAGGCCACGAGCCCCAGCCGGACCCACGTGAAGAGAAATTCGTAGTGGATGTGGGGCTGCTTTCAGAGGACCAGCTTGACGGGCTGGTTGACGAATACTGCACTCGGTACCACGGCCTGAACGACACTGAGAACCCCATGGCAGAGCGTGAGCGGGTAAAATCGGCGGCTCGGCGGGGGGATCTGGTGGTCTGGTTCGATCCGGTAGAGAATACCGCAAGCCTGGGCGTGCCCCGCTGATGATTGTGTCCTGAGCAGTGGGTCCCGGTATTGATGGATGCATCTACCGTCGGGAACCCTTAACCGGTACAATTCGTAAATTCCCATAAAAGCCGCGTGCGAGGTGAGTTTTGATCAGGGTATTGGTTGTTGACGACCATGAACTGGTCAGGTCCGGTATTACCCGGATGCTGGCGGACAACCCCGATATTGAAGTCATCGGCGAAGCATCTTCAGGCGAGGATGCTATTGATTCTGTGCGTAAAGACAGCCCGGACATCGTGTTGATGGACATCCGCATGCCTGGTATCGGGGGGCTGGAAGCGACACGGCGAATCCTGCGCATTGACGACGCTGTGCGGGTGATCGTGGTGACTGCCTGTGCTGATGACCCCTATCCAACCAGGGTGATGCAGGCTGGCGCATCGGCTTATATCACCAAGGGCGCCGACATCAGGGAAATGGTGCGTGCCATCCGCATGGCGCATTCCGGGCAGCGTTACATCAGCCCGGAAATTGCCCAGAAAATGGCGCTCAAGCAGCTTGGAGGCGGCGATGCGAGGGACGAAGACGGCGAGCTATCCCTGTTTGACCGTTTGTCCGAGCGCGAAATGCAGATTGCCATGATGGTGGTGGACTGCCAGAAAGTGCAGGACATTTCCGACAAGCTTTGCCTCAGCCCAAAAACTGTAAACAGTTACCGCTACCGCATTTTCGAGAAGCTGGAAATTTCCAGTGACGTTGAGTTGGCGCTGATGGCGGTCAGGCTCGGGTTGCTCGATGCCGACAAGGTCTGACGCACCGGCTGATTCTGCCGAGGCAGGGAACAACAGGGAGTTCGACACCAAAAGCTTCCTGAAACAGTTGACCGAGCGGCCCGGCGTTTACCGCATGTACGACGCCGCTGGCAATGTGCTGTATGTGGGTAAGGCCCGCAACCTCAAGAAACGGGTGACCAGCTACTTCCGCAAATCCGGCCTGGCGCCCAAGACCGAAGCCCTGGTTTCCCGAATTGACTCCATCGAAGTCACCATCACCAGCAGTGAAACCGAAGCCCTCCTGCTTGAACAGAACCTGATCAAATCCCTGCGGCCGCCTTACAATATCCTGCTGCGGGATGATAAATCCTATCCCTATATCTACCTTTCCTCACACGACGATTATCCCTCCCTGACGTTTCGCAGGGGGCGCACTAAGAAAGGCGGCGGTACCTGGTATGGACCATTTCCGAGCTCTGGAGCGGTCAAGGAAAGTCTTAATATTCTACAAAAGATTTTCCGCATAAGATCCTGTAGTGAAAGCTATTTCCGAAACCGCACACGTCCTTGTCTTCAGTATCAGATCAACCGTTGCACGGCACCGTGTGTCGGTTATATTTCCCCCGAGGATTATCGGAAAGACATGCGCCACGCCACCATGTTCCTCGAAGGCAAGAACCCCGCGATCCTGCAGGATCTGATGGCGGCCATGGAAACCGCGGCTAAGAATCTGGAATTTGAGAAAGCCGGTGTCTACCGCGACCAGATAAATCACCTGCGGCACGTTCAGGAGCAGCAAAGCGTGGACGGCGAAGGGGGTGATGCCGACGTGGTGGCCATTGCCCAGGATGCTGGAGTGGTGTGCATCGTGGTGATCATCGTGCGCGGTGGGCGCGTGCTCGGTACCAAGGACTATTTTCCGCGATACAGTATTGAGCAGTCTGAAGCTGAGTTGTTAAGTGCTTTTCTGGGGCAGTATTATTTCGGCGGTAGCACCCGCCGGGAAATTCCACCGGACATCCTGGTGCCGGTGGACGTCGACGGCCAGGAACTGCTGTCCCAGGCGCTGACAGAATCCGCCGGTCGTGACACCCGGGTACGCAAGAATGTGCGGGGAGAACGCCGGCGCTGGCTGGATCTGGCCATGACGAATGCCAGGCAGACATTGCTGACTCACCTGGCCAGCAAGGAAACGGTCTATCGCCGCCTGCTGGCCCTGCGCGACCTGCTGGATCTCGCTGAAACGCCGTCACGCATGGAGTGCTTTGACATCAGTCATAGCCATGGTGAAAACACGGTCGCATCCTGCGTGGTTTTCGACGAGAATGGGCCACTGAAAAGCGACTACCGGCTCTACAATATCGAGGGTGTCACCGGCGGTGATGACTATGGAGCCATGCGCCAGGTTCTGACGCGCCGATATAAACGCATGGTGGCAGGTGAGGGCAAACGCCCGGACCTGGTGTTCATCGACGGTGGTAAGGGCCAGTTGAACATTGCCCGGGAAGTGTTTGATGAGCTTGGTGTTACGGACATTCCGCTGATTGGTGTTGCCAAGGGTGTCACCCGGCGTGCGGGTATGGAACAGTTGATTGATGCCATGACCGGCGACCTCTATCGGGTCCCCGCAGACTCGCCGGCACTGCATCTGATCCAGCATATCCGAGACGAGTCGCACCGTTTCGCCATCACTGGCCATCGGGCCCGGCGTGACAAGAAACGCCGGCAATCCACCCTTGAGGGAATCGAAGGTGTAGGGCCCAAACGCCGCCGCGATCTGATACGTTATTTTGGCGGTATCCAGGAGCTACGCAAGGCGAGTATCGACGAAATGTCCAAGGTTCAGGGAATCAGCAGGAACCTGGCAGAAACCATCTACGCAGTACTGCATGACGAGTAGGGATAGCATGAATTTACCGAACATTCTCACCCTTTCCCGGATTCTGATGATCCCGGTTTTCGTGATTATCTACTACCTGCCGGCGCAATGGAGCTACCTCGTCAGTGCCGGCCTGTTTGCGCTGGCGGCGGCGACGGACTGGTTGGATGGTTACCTGGCCCGGAAACTGAACCAGAGCACACCTTTTGGTGCCTTCCTGGACCCAGTTGCGGACAAACTCATGGTAGCGGTAGCACTGACCGTACTGATTGAAGCCCACGCCAGTTTCATTCTGACGATTCCTGCCACGGTGATTATCGGTCGTGAGATCGTGATTTCAGCATTGCGGGAGTGGATGGCGGAAATTGGCAGCCGTGCGAGTGTGGCGGTTTCCTACATTGGCAAGATCAAGACAACAGCGCAGATGGTGGCCATTATCATGCTGCTGGCATTCCCTCCTGGTGTTGTCTGGGCCCAGGCCGGTACGGCCCTGTTGTACGTGGCAGCGGTACTGACGTTCTGGTCGATGATTCTCTATCTCAAGGCCGCCTGGCCGGACCTTTTTCCGGAAAAACACCAGGGTTAAGGGGTTAGGGGCGCTGTTCGACCGTCCAGCGAATCACCTCGTTGGCCAGTGCGTTACTGGCCTCGCCAAATGCCTCCACGACTGCTTCAACTTGTTCCCCTGTCGCCGGATGCTGGTACTCAAAGCGTTTGCTGGCAAGGGTATTGCGGGTGCGCTCGTCGATGAGATGCAGGTCCAGCCTGATCAGCGCTACCGGCATGCCGTCCTGATACTCGCTCTGGAACGCGCTTAGTTCTCCTGCCATGGTCAGATCACTGCGGGCCGGACTGGTTCCGGTAATAACGCCAGCGAATCGGCCATCCCGGCGAAAGGCATCGATCAGTTGGTCCCGAACCAGGACGGGAGACTTCTTACTCCAGCGCGCTCCCTGATAGGCCTTTATTTCGTTGCCCTCCGGTTTCACCAGAATACGCGAGCTATCAACAGGGCCTTCGGCCAGGGGCGTTACGAACCGAAGGGTTGTGCTGAATGGTTTGTTGTCAGTGATGGATTCCTCAACCGTGGAAGCCGGTAACTGAAATATTCGATTGGCCGGTCGATCCGGGAACAGAGTACAAGCGGATAACGTGGCGGCAACGACCATGCAGAGCAGTGCCCGTGATGCAGTCAGTGTCATGGATTAAACTCCTGTATCGGCTCGCGGCCCAGCAGAAGGCCGGCCGGGTCGTCCTCCAGGCGGTGGATAAGACTGTCCATGTTTTGCAGCGTCGATCTCAGCTCCCGCATGGCCGGCGCCAGTTCACCGATGCCCTGCATTCCCTGGTCCAGGGAGCCCTCGTTACGGGCGGTGAGTGCTTCAAGCCGCGCGGTAGCGGTTTCCAGTGAATCCATGGCGCTCTGGGCAGTGGCCATCAACTGACGGCCTTCCTTGTCGAGCAAAGTGTTCGCTGTGCTGCCAAATTGACGGAAGGTTTTCAGTGTGGCCTCGGTTTGTACACTGAGTTGATCGAAACTCGTCACCAGATTGCTCAGTTCGCTGCGTTGATCCATCAACCCAGACGACACGGCCTCGATGTTCTTGAGGCTGCGGGTGAGGTTGCGGGAGTTTTCCTTGGACACCATGGCATTTGCGTTGGTGAGAAATTTATCAAGCTTGGCAAACAGTTCCTCACTGGAAGCCATCAGGGTGGTAAAGGCCGAGGGTTCGGCCTGGATGGTCGGTGGGGATTCACGGCTTCCTGTCAGCTTCTGGCTTCCGGGGGTGCCGCCCTTCAGTTCGATGTTCATGCTGCCGGTAATGTTGGTTAACGCCAGGCCAGCCCGGGTGTCTTCCTTAATGGGCACATCGTCGTATACCCGAATGAGCACCCTGACGTTGCGCGGGTCATTTGGGTCGAGGCTCAGTTCGGCCACGTCGCCCACCTCAATGCCGCTGTATTTGACCGGGCTGCCCTCCGAGAGCCCGCTGACGCCCCGGTCAAAAATTATTTCGTACCAGGCATAATCGCGGTCGTTGCCGGCCTGGCCCAGCCACAAGGCGAACGCGAGCGCACTGGCAAGCGCAACCAATGTGAACAGCCCAATCAGGACGTGATGTGCTCTGGGTTCCATAACAGCGTGCCTCTCCCGACTTCCTTGCTGCTTTCCGGTTGTTTATGTTTATTGCCCCGTGGCCGGCCGGATGCGATTGACAGCGCGGCCTCTGGGCCCATGGAAGTAATCGCGAATCCAGGGGTCGTCAGTGGCTTCAACCACCGCCAGCCGGTCTGCCACCAGTACGCTCCGTGAGGCTAACACGGCCACCCGGTCACAGGTGGTGTAAAGGGTGTCCAGATCATGGGTCACCAGAAACACGCTGAAGCCAAGGGCGTCCCGAAGCGTAACAATCAGTCGGTCAAAGGCAGCGGCGCCAATCGGATCGAGCCCGGCCGTGGGCTCGTCCAGAAACAAGACCTCCGGGTCCAGCGCCAGGGCCCTTGCGAGCGAGGCTCTTTTGACCATGCCACCTGACAGCTGGGCGGGGTACTTTCCGGCCGCGTTGGCTGGCAGGCCGACCAGTGCGAGCTTCACCCGGGCCAAGTGTTCCGCGTCGGTACGGGACAGTTTGGCATGCTCAATCAGCGGCAGGGCAACGTTTTCCTGGAGAGTCAGGGAACTGAACAGGGCACCGCTCTGAAACAGCACGCCAAAACGCCGTTCTACACGGGAGCGTTGTTGTTGAGAAAGAGCCTGCAACTGCTCACCAAAGACTTCAATGGTCCCGGAATCCGGCGTATGCAGCCCGACAATGCTCCTCAGCAGCACCGACTTGCCGGTTCCCGAGCCGCCAACCACCCCCAGTATTTCCCGGTGATAAAGGTCAAGATTGAGATCCGTATGTACCTCATGACTACCGAAGCGGTTACAAAGGCCCTTCACGCTGATAACCACATCCTGGTGCGCGGCCTCTTTTCTCACCAGCCCATCTCCATGAAGAATATCGCTGCTATGGAATCCAGCAGAATCACCATAAAGATCGACTGTACCACGGCGGAGGTGGTGTGCTCACCGACGGACTGGGCACTTCCGCTGGCCTTGAAGCCCTCAAGGCAACCGATAACGGCAATCACAAACGCAAAGACCGGGGCTTTGCCCAGCCCAACCAGAAGGTGGACGACTTTTACCTTGGTTTCGAGGATATTCAGGATTTGCGGAACCGAGATATCCAGCGCCACGACGCACACCAGCGAACCACCAACAATGCCACTGATCATGCCCACGAAAGTCAGTATCGGCAGTGAAACCACCATCGCCAGCACCCGGGGGATAACCAACAGTTCCACGGGGCTCAGGCCGAAGGTGCGTAGGGCGTCAATCTCCTCATTGGCTTTCATAGAGCCCAGTTGCGCGGTAAAGGCGCTGGCTGTGCGGCCGGCCAGAAGGATAGCGGCCAGCAGAACACCGAATTCCCGCAGGAACGAGAAGGCCACCAGGTTCACGGTGTAAATGGTGGCGCCGAAATCATCGAGAATGGTGGCGCCCAGAAACGCAACGACCGCACCCACCAGAAACGTCAGCAGCGCCACGATGGGAAGGGCATTCAGCCCGGTCTGATGGACATGGGCCACCAGCGACGTGATACGCCATCGCCAGGGTGTTGCAAGGATGCTCGCCAATGTCGCCAGTATCTGGCCGGTAAAACCAATCAACAGCCGTTGTTGATGCCAGAAGTCTTCGATGTTTTCGCCAACACCCGCCAGGAACTCCGTGATCGGGTTGGATCGGAGGGCCGTTTCGCCTTCAGGGCTGGCCATCGCGTTGGCAACCAGACGCAGCAGTTCCTGACGTTCGCTGGAAAGCCCGGGGGTTTGCTCGGTAAGCTCATGGAGTTGACGGGCACCCAGAAGATCTACCAGCAGGGATGCGCCGGCGGTATCCAGCGCATTGATTGTTGCCAGATTGACCGAATACCCGTTAGGTGACTCCATTGCGGCGGTTTTTTGGACGTCCCGCTTCAAGCGGCCGTAGTTCGGAAGCGTCCAGTCGCCCGAGACGGTCAGTTGGCCGTTCTGGAAATCAAGCTTGCCAGGGGAGGGCATCTGGAAATCCCGTCTCCTTTGTTGAGGATTGGCGATGGGTGTTCCTTGATACTAGCTCAAATTCGCGTGTTGGGGGTTGCTGCGTTCGAGGGCAATCGATCAGAATCTGAACTAAAACAGAAAGTTGAAAAAAGTGGTTGACGCAAACGGCCTAATCCGTAGAATACGCCCTCGTTGATCAAGCGGGAATAGCTCAGTTGGTAGAGCACAACCTTGCCAAGGTTGGGGTCGCGAGTTCGAATCTCGTTTCCCGCTCCAATTAACACAGTCTCTCAATGCCCACCTGAGAGCATAAAAGTATCGAATCCCCTTCGAACTTTTCCCGGCGCGGTGGCAGAGTGGTTATGCAGCGGACTGCAACTCCGTGTACGCCGGTTCGATTCCGACCCGCGCCTCCATTGTTTCTCTTAGTTACTTACAACACCCAAGCACACCTTCATTTGCTTGCGTCCGTCGACGCTTGATTCGAACCTGAGCCATTTTCCTGTGATCTTCACGACCTGGTCTGTCGCATCACATCAGTAAAGTAATCGTGGGTAGTCTAGAATGACACAAAAATTTCCAGATCTCTCAGGAACCTGACATGCCAAAGTTCTTGCATGCGGCAGATGGGCGGGGCCTATACACGTTTCGAGACCGAAGACGGTGCAGCCTTGGTCGAGGCGCGATTTGAGGCCATTGAAACGCATCCTATTCGATGCGGCCAGTCGACATCAGATACTGCCGTTTACCTGTCATCGGAAGAAGTCGTAGGAACTGGGAGTGTCGCCTATGGATATTCAGGCATCGAAGGAGCTAAGCGCTTAGTTGGTATGTTCATTATGGATTATGTGGACCGGTGCACTTGAGTTTGGTTAATGTGCAAATAGATCGAAAGCAAATGGTTTTGTCACGACAAAGGGGAGTTTAGCCAAAATGGATTCGCTCGAAGAGTTGCGCCTGAAATTGAAGCAATTTGTTGAAGAACGAGATTGGCGCCAGTTCCACTCACCGAAAAACCTGACCATGGCCCTCTGTGGTGAGGCGGGTGAGTTGTCGGAGCAGTTCCAGTGGCTTAGCGAAGACGACTCGAAAAACCTCAGTGACAAACGTTTGGCAGCAGTGAAAGACGAAATTGCGGACATCCAGCTGTACCTTGTTCTCCTGGCCGATTCTTTGGGCGTCGATATTGCTGAAGAATCCGCCCGAAAAATAGAGGCAAATGCCCTCAAATATCCTGTTGCCAAAGCTAAAGGCAAGTCCAATAAATATAACGAATTGTAGGGGTTATTCGTGATCGTCTATTCGGCTTCCAAGGCGGAATTTGTTGAACATGTGAAGTTCAATCAGATTGAGAAGGTTATCGAGGAAGAGGTCTGGAGGAAGCTCAAACGAAGAACCCCAAAATCTGAAATTACGTCCTGGAAAAATTCGCTTCAATACATGTTTAACGCGCTACTGGATCATGCCATACCCCCGTCGGCCGGTGTTGCCATTGAATATACGATTCCGCTGACCAGTCGCAGAGTGGATTTTATCCTGACGGGCAAAGATGCAGCGCGCAATGACACCGCAATCATCGTTGAACTGAAGCAGTGGTCCGAAGCAGAAGTTACGGATAAAGACGCAATCGTTCGAACATTTCTGAACGGGTCCATCCGTGAAGTTAACCATCCTTCCTATCAAGCCTGGTCATACTCAGCATTAATTGAAGACTATAACGAAACGGTCCGGGAAGAACGGATTGGCCTTCAACCATGCGCCTATCTGCACAACATGGACAGCGGAGTGGCTATCAATGACTCCCGTTATCAAGAGCATACCGACAGGGCGCCGGTGTTTATTTCGAGCGATGCGAAAAAGTTGTCGGATTTCCTCAGGCGAAATATCCGCTATGGCGACAGCGACAACATCATGTACCGAATTGAACATGGTGTAATCAAACCGTCAAAAGGACTCGCTGACAGCCTTGCTTCGATGCTTCGCGGTAACAGGGAATTCATTTTGCTAGATGAGCAGAAACTGGTTTACGAAACCGCGCTGGATCTAGCGGAAAAAGGGCACAAAAATCCAAAACAGACTTTCATTGTGAAGGGTGGACCGGGCACGGGGAAATCGGTCGTCGCAATTAACCTTATCGTTGAAGCAACCAATAGAGAGATGCTGACCCAGTTTGTCAGCAAGAATGCTGCGCCGCGGGAAGTCTTCAAAGCCCGCCTGACAGGTACTATGCGCAAAACCCACATCGATAACCTGTTTCGCGGTTCTGGTGGTTATACCGAAACTGAGAACAACTTTTTTGATTTATTGGTCGTTGATGAGGCCCACAGGCTAAACGAGAAGTCTGGCCTATACGGGAACCTGGGTGAGAACCAGATAAAAGAACTGATCAATAGCGCCCGAACCTCTGTTTTTTTTATTGATGAAGACCAGCGCGTCACTCTGTCGGATATCGGCACGGTGGAAGAGATTCGGCATTTTGCCAGGCAATTGGGTTCAGAAGTCACTGTCTTGGAGCTGAGCTCACAATTTCGTTGCAACGGTTCTGACGGCTATCTGGCATGGATTGATCATGTCCTGCAGATCAGGGAAACAGCCAATATAAGTCTGGATGGCATCGACTATGATTTTCGGGTCTTTGACGACCCTAACGAGCTGCGGAATGTTATTGAACAGAAAAATCGCCGGGCCAATAAGGCGCGGTTGGTGGCAGGGTATTGCTGGGACTGGAACAGCAAGAAGGATCCAGCCAGGTTTGATATTGAGCTCCCTGAGCATGATTTCAGAGCAAGGTGGAATCTCGACAAGCACGGTTCAAAATGGCTGATTGCCGAGGACTCTATCAGTGAGATTGGCTGTATCCATACATGCCAAGGCTTAGAGCTCGACTATGTAGGCGTGATTATCGGAGATGATTTCGTAATCCGAGATGGAATTGCTGTCACAAACGCCGGCGCTCGCTCAAAATCTGATCGTTCTGTGCGTGGCTACAAGAAGAGGCTGAAAGAGGATCGGGAGAGCGCCCTCGCGGATGCTGACATGATCATCAAGAACACTTATCGGACGTTGATGACGCGGGGTATGAAAGGGTGTTACATCTACTCTGCAGATGCAGAAACCAGAGAACACTTTCGTAGCTTTTCAGAGACCCAGATAACGGAACAAAGGAATGATGTTTCCGCTATGCAAGTCCCGTATGAGGTAGTTGATTACGAATCTGCACTTCCTTATGAAGGCTTTGTGCCCCTCTACGACCTACAGGCGGTAGCCGGCGAATTCAGTGAATTCCAGTCTCCCGTTGAAGATTTTGAGTGGGTGAAATTACCCGAACATTTTGCTACAAGACCGGGCCAGTTTGTCGCTCAGGTTGTTGGTGAGTCCATGAACAAGCGGATTCCTAACGGCGCATGGTGCCTCTTTAGTGCCAATCCTGGAGGAACGCGAAATGGCAAGATAGTCCTAGTGCAACATCGGGCTATTGAAGACCCTGATAACGGCAGTTGCCTCACCATTAAACTGTATCGCAGTGAAAAAACGATGTCCGGCGATGAACTCGTTAACGAAAAAGTCATCTTGATGCCGGTCACTAGCGCTCATGGTTATCGAGATATCGTGATTGAAGACGATGATCTTCACGACTTGAGAGTCGTTGGAGAGTTTGTTGCGGTGTTGGCCTGAAACCAGTGATTCAAAAAACACTCCTGCATCTTGAAGGGAAGTTCCGGAGTAGATCTCCCGAGTTTGTTGGCGACGACCTGTCCGCCTGGTAGCCTGGTCTAGATCGACTTCAGGCTAATTAGTCGCAAGGGAACTATTCAATGCAGGATACGCTGAGCTATTACGACAGCAATGCCGATGACTTTGTGGAGTCTACGTTTGAGGTCAGCATGGAAGACCTTTACCGAGAGTTCTTGCCACAAGTTCCCGAAGGTGGACACATTCTGGATGCGGGCTGTGGTTCTGGTCGAGATGCTTTGTATTTCAAACAGAATGGCTACCGCGTTTCTGCTTTCGATGGCTCAAAAGCCATCACCTCTCTTGCCCGCCAAAAGACCGGCCTGCTAATTCAGCACAGGTCTTTTTCAGACGTTCAGGAATCCATTACGTATGACGGCATCTGGGCTTGTGCCAGCCTTTTGCATTTGCCTCGCGTTGAAGTACCCAGAGCTATTGAACGGTTATGGAATGCCCTCAAACCGGATGGCGTTTTCTACATGAGTTTCAAGGTTGGCCAGGGGGAACGTGACCACAATGGCCGGCACTTTACTGATGCTGACGAGTCGATTGCCGAGCAGTGGATTCAGGACCTGACAGACTATGAAGCTTGCCAGATGTGGCGCACTGATGATCAGCGTCCTGATAGGGATGAGCAGTGGTTGAACATTCTTCTGACCAAGGCGCCGGCTTCCCACAAAAAGCTGACGACGGGCGGGAAAGAACATCATTTCCTACCCAAGCTTTGCCAAGCAATTAAATCTGCTGATCAGGTAGATATGGCGGTAGCTTTTGTTAAAACCACCGGTTTAAATCTCTTGTTCCCGGATTTGGTGAGCGCGCTGCAACGAACTCCTGATCCGGCTCGCATCCGCATTCTCACCAGTGATTATTTGGACATTACTGACACAGAAGCCCTTCGAAAGCTTGTCCTGTTGCATGACCATGGCGCTCAGGTGCGTGTCTATCAGAGCAAAGGGAGTAGCTTTCATTTGAAAGCTTACCTTTTCGCTGGCCATGGTGAGAATCAGCAAATGTGGGGCAGGGCGTTCATCGGCTCTAGCAATATCAGCCGACAAGCGCTGCAGGACGGGTTGGAATGGAACTATCAGGTGGATTTCCCGCCCGATTCTGGGTACCTCGAGGCTGTCAGCAGGTTCGATGAACTGTTTCAGCACCCCAATGTTGTGCCTCTCACTGACAACTGGATCGATGTGTACGAGAAACGGAGGAAACCACCAGAACAGTCACTGGAACCGGGCAGTGATGAGAAGCTGGAAGTTCCAGCACCTAATGAAGTGCAACAGGAAGCGTTAGAGGCCCTGGATCTAACCCGCGTAGAAGGCTACAGAAGGGGGTTGGTCGTGTTAGCAACAGGTTTAGGTAAAACCTGGCTATCTGCCTTTGATGCGGTTCAAATGGGCGCCCGTCGGATTCTTTTTGTCGCCCACCGCGAAGAAATTCTTTATCAAGCGGCCGAGACCTATCTGCGGATCAAGCCAAATAGCCGCGTTGGCTTTTACATGGGGAAGCAGCGCGATCGAACAGTGGACATCCTTTGTGCATCGGTGCAAACGCTCGGCAAAGAAACGCATCTCGATCGATTTGACCCCCGGCATTTTGATTATATTGTTGTCGATGAATTCCATCATGCGGCAGCGCCCGTCTATCATCGGCTTCTGAGTTACTTTGCGCCGCAGTTTCTCCTGGGATTAACGGCAACCCCAGACCGGACAGACCGCTCGGATATCCTGTCGTTGTGTGACGACAACTTGGTTTTCGAATACCCGTTGTTTGAGGGCGTCAGGGGCCAATTCCTGGTGCCGTTTCATTACTACGGCATCTATGACGAGACGGTCGATTACACTGAGATTCCCTGGCGCAACGGAAAGTTCGATCCCAACCTGCTTGCCAATAAGCTTGCTACCTATGGACGTGCCAAACATGTGCTCAAGGTATGGAGTGAAGAGAAGCAAAGCCGGACCTTGGCCTTTTGCGTTTCACGGATCCATGCCGATTTTATGGCGAGCCAGTTTATAAAAAAAGGGATCAAGGCGGCAGCCGTTCACGGTGAATCTGAGATGTCTCGTGGCGAGGCTTTGGAGAAGTTGGAAAATGGTCAGCTCGACGTGATTTTTTCTGTCGACCTGTTCAACGAGGGTGTCGATTTGCCCGCCATTGATACTGTTCTGCTGTTGCGTCCAACGGAGTCCAAGATCCTATTCCTTCAGCAAATTGGCCGGGGCCTTCGTAAAAGCGTCGCCACTGGAAAAGACAATCTTGTGATTCTGGATTTCGTGGGTAACCACCAAAGCTTCCTACACAAACCTCAGGCGCTGATTGGCCAGGCGATGAATCACCGGCAGTTAGCCGAGTTTGCCAGGAAAGCTGAAAAGAATCAGTTGGAACTGCCAGACGGATGCTTTATCAATTACGATCTGCAGATAATCGACTTCCTGAAAGGTCTTGATCACCAGGGCGCTGAAAAAGACTATCAGGTACTGAAGGATACGTTTGGTCGTCGTCCAACACTCACCGAGTACTATCGTTTCGGTGCCAGTATCGCTAAGACTCGCAAGTTACACGGAAGTTGGTTTGGATTGGTTCGGGATATGGAAGATCTCAGCGAGCTTGAGACGGAGCTCTTGTCCCGCTACGAAACGTTTTTGCTGGAAGTTGAAACGACGGCCATGAGCAAATCATTCAAAATGATATTGCTCGACGTTTTCCAGCAGTTAGGCGGATGGCGTAGCCCGCCTAAGCTCTCGAAACTTGCTCAAGAATCTTGGGAGACACTGAAACGCCGCCCGAAGTTATATCAAGAAATTGCGGCTTCAGTGAGGGGCGTTGATGGCTCCTCGGCGCAATGGCAGCAATACTGGAAGAAAAACCCTGTCGATCATTGGACCAACAAGTCGCCAGCAGTTTTTGAGATTGAGAACGATCAATTCAAGCCAGTTGTTGAGCTGGAAGATGGTCAGATACCGCCCTTCGAGGAAATGGTTCAGGAGCTAATCGATTATCGCCTGGCCTCTTATGAAGCACGGCAGTCTGCCCAGCAAGAGCAGTGGTCGTCTGAAAATATCGTCCCGCTCACGCGTTCTGGAACGGAGTTGCCTTACTTCCCATCGTTGAAGATCGCTTGTGGTCACTTCAGAAGTAGTCACGCTGAAGAGCCGGAGTACAGGTCCATCGGATTGGGACACGGGCGAATCGAGCCAAATCGTCATTTCATTGCCAGAGCATCCGGTAGCTCAATGAACGGCGGGAAGCAGCCGATTAAGGACGGTGATTATCTGTTGCTTGAACAGATCAACCCGAATCAAGCTGGATCGATCACTGGGAAAATGCTCGCGATTGAACGGATGGATGAAGCAGGTGACACACAATACCTTCTTCGGACGGTTCGTAAATCTCCCGTAGGTGAATATCGGCTCGAGGCTGCCAATCCAGACTATGAAGACATTCTTGTCACTCCAGAGCTTCTAGAACAGTTTCGAACGTTCGCACGCTTTTGTGAGGTTATCGATCCATTGGAAATGGCTCTCGGACAGGAAATCCCGAGAGAGGAGATTCCGGAGTTATTCGGTGCCAATTTTAATCCTGGCAATTGGCAAAGTGGTCACGTCTTTCTGAAAGATGCCAATGCGCATATTTTGTTGGTGACGTTAAACAAGCAGGGCAAAGGGGTTCAACACCGCTACGTTGATCACTGGATTGATGAGCACACATTCCACTGGCAGAGTCAGAATTCGGCTACGCCCCAAAGTAAGCGGGGGCGGGAGTTGATCAACCACAAAATGCTCGGGCTCTCAGTACACTTATTTGTTCGTGAAAATAAGCTGCGTAACGGCAAAGCTTCTCCCTTCACTTATTTCGGCACCGTTGAGTATCAGAGCTATGAGGGGAGCAGTCCAATGAGCGTGACGTTCAGGCTTAGTTCCACGGATTGAGTTCAAACTGACTCGGAGGTTATTACAGGAGCGGTCGCAAAAAGGAACCCCAAGATACACAACTACCTCAATATTCTCCGCTGGACAGAGTGCGGCATAAACCGAGTGATTAATGCGGCAATGTAAGTCTGCGGCGTAACCAAATATCGAGGCTTGGGACGCACCGCTTCTGCCGCCCGGTAAATCTTTTCGGCGACATCCAACGCACTGGCTGTAAAGGGCTTGATTCTGGCCCCTGGCGCCAGTGCTGATTCCAGTGCTTCATACCTTTCCTGGTGCACAGCGCTTGCCCGGTCAATCACGGGCTGTAAAACGGCCAGCGCATGCTCCCTGAACCGGGTAGCCACGGGCCCGGGAAGCACAAGCGAGACACTTTCCAGGCTTTTATTCTCACGCTCATCAAACCAAAAGCTGTCGTGGGCCGCGTTCATCGCGGCTTTGGCGGCACAGTAGGCGCCTTTCATTTTCTGGGGCGCGATGGAGAGAACGGAGCTAACCGCGATGACCCGCAAGGGTATGCCGTGTTGCTCGCAGAGCCTCAGGCAGACGGCGGCCAGCTTGATGGGGCCGAATACGTGGGTGCAGAACTGCTTTTGCCACATGGATTCGGACAGATCGCGAAGCGCACCGAATTGTCCATAACCGGAGTTGTTGACAAGAATAACCCGCTCGGCTGCTGCAATTTCGGTTTCCAGCTCGCCCGCGAGCCCCTCGATTTTCTCAAAGGACTCAAGATCCAGCGTCATCTCCAGATCTGCGAATTCAACGCCACCTGGCTGTCGGGACAGGGCGATAACCCTATAACCTTCCCGGGCAAAGAGAGCGCAGGTCTCACGGCCAATTCCGGCGCTGGCACCGGTTACCAGGGCGAGTTTCGTCATAATGGATGTCCTTTGGTTTGATGCCAGACCTCCCAAAAAGGGAGGGTGGCAGTGACGCCTATAGTACATTGTCGCCTGAATCTACCGGCGTTCTTGATCCAGTTTTTTTCACACCAGAAGCAAGATGGTCTCAGTCAGAGCCCTGTCTTTGCGACGCACTTCCGCTCCAATTTATTACGAATTCAATTTAATGGTTGAATAAATCGAGCGCTCGTTCTATTTTTGTTGGCGGAGGTCGCGATATGAATAATTCCAATCAAACGAACTCAGACAACGCAAATGGGTCTCTGCGGCTAGACGGCAAGACTGCTCTGGTAACGGGTGCTGCTGGCGGTTTGGGTCAGAGCTTTACTCGTTGTCTCGTTGAAGCAGGCGCCAGCGTCATTGTCAGTGGCCGTCGCCGAGAGGCACTTGAATCCCTCAAGGCCGAATTTTCGGAACATGCTGATCGTATCCACGTTGTCACTATGGATGTCACCAACGAGTCCAGTGTCGCTGAAGCCTTCAATACCATGGCTGATGAGATCGCCATTCCGGACGTCGTCGTTTCCAATGCCGGTGTGGCAACGAGCAAGGAGGCTCTGGATCTTAACGGTCAGGATTGGGACCGGGTTATCGACACAAATCTCAAGGGATGCTGGCTGGTTGGCAACGAAGCCGCCCGTCGTCTATCAGCAGTTAATCGGGGCGGGAGCATCATCATGATCTCTTCCATCCTTGGTCATCGCGTGGCCGGCAACGTGGCGCCTTATGCCGCGGCCAAGGCCGGTGTCGAGCAACTGACCCGTGCTCTTGCGCTGGAATGGGCCCGTTACGGAATTCGCGTTAACGCACTGGCGCCGGGTTACATCGAAACCGATCTGAACCGCGATTTCTTTGCCAGTGAACCCGGCCAGAAAATGATCCGCCGCATTCCCCAGCGTCGATTGGGGCAGGCTGATGACTTGAGTGGTCCGTTGTTGCTGCTGGCTTCCGGACTTTCCGACTATATGACCGGCAGCACCCTTGTGGTGGATGGCGGCCATCTTCAATCCTCGTTGTAAGGAGTGGGCTGTGGATTTCAATTTGGACCCCAGGAACGAGTCGTACCGGAAACGCATCCGGGATTTTGTCGAACAGGAGCTGTTGCCGCTGGAGCAGAACCCGGAAGCCTACGATGAGCACGAGAACATTGCGACGGACTATCTTGAGCAGATGCGTGCAAAGGCAAAGCAGCAAGGCCTGTGGTGCCTGCAGCTTCCCGAGCGCCTGGGCGGTCAGGGGCTCGATATCTCGGGTATGGCTGCCTGTTACGAGGAAATGAACCGGTCGATCTTCGGGCCGGTGGTGTTCAATTCCGCGGCACCGGACGACGGCAACATGACCGTACTGGCGAAAGTCGGGACAGAGGCCCAACAGGAGCGTTGGCTCAAACCCATCGTTGAGGGCAGGGTGCGTTCGTCGTTCGTCATGACCGAGCCACCTCCCGGTTGTGGCTCGGACCCCGGCATGATGCAGACTACCGCGACGCGCAAGGGCGATCGTTGGGTGATTCACGGCCACAAGCACTTCATCACCGGAGCCGCAGAAGCCTCCCATTTCATTCTGATTGCGCGCACGTCTGAAGATACTCGCAAAGGTCTGAGTGCTTTCCTGTTTCACAAAGACGATCCGGGCTGGGAGATCATCCGGCGTATTCCAATCATGGGGCCGGAAGAACACGGCGGCCACTGCGAGCTGCGCTTTGATGGCCTGGAAATCCCGGACGAAAATCGGCTGATGGAGGTGGGAGACGGGCTTAAGCTGACCCAGATTCGCCTGGGCACGGCCCGTCTTACCCACTGCATGCGCTGGCTGGGCCTGGCGAGACGCTCCCTGGAGATTGCCACTGACTATGTGGATAACCGGGAATCCTTTGGTCAGCCCCTGGCGCAACGGGAAGGAGTGCAATGGCTGCTTGGTGAGGCGGCAATGGAGATTCAGATCGGCCGATTGCTGACCATGCACGCTGCCTGGAAACTGGACCAGGGTGACTTTGCCCGAAAAGAGGTTTCCATGGCCAAAGTGTCGGTGGCCGATACCTTGCACAAGGCGGTAGACACGGCAATCCAGCTCTGCGGCGCCAGGGGTTACTCTAAGGATACCCCGCTGGAGTGGATCTATCGCTATGCCCGCCAGGCAAGGCTGGTAGATGGCGCATCGGAAGTGCACAAAATGGTGTTCTCGAGAACACTCCTGGCTGAGCGTACAGACTTCTGGCACTGGGGAGTCGAAGCCTGATGTCTGCACTTGAGGATACTTTTGCCGCTTTTATAGCGCGGCAGACTGGAGCCTCCGACGCAACGGTCGTCTCTTTCGACAGGCTTTCCGGAGGGGCGATCCAGGATAACTTCGGGCTCACGCTGGATTTGGAGGGTGGTGACCGACCCGGGCGGCACGAATTTGTGGTGCGACAGGACGCACCGTCCGGGGTGGCCGAGAGCTTGACCAGGCCGCAGGAATTTCGAGTGTTGCAGGCCGCTTTCGGTGCCGGGGTGACGGCTCCTGAACCTCTCTGGCTGTGCGAGGATACTGCGGCCACCGGACAGGTGTTCTATGTCATGGCTCGGGCTGCCGGGAGTGCGTCACCACGCAAACTGGTCAAGTCGGAGTTTACTGACGAGCAGCGCCGCGCTCTTGTTCGAACGTTTGGCGCAGAGCTTGCGAGACTTCACAGCGTCAGGCCGCCGTACGATTCGCTGGACTTTCTGGCCATGCCCAACCCGGACAATCCGGCCCTTAGCCGGGTCGCCCTTTACCGCCGCTATCTGGAAGAGATTGGTGAGCCACACCCGGTGCTGGAATGGGCATTGAACTGGCTTGAGGATAACGCGCCTGAACCAGGTCCCACCGTTCTATGTCACTGCGATTTCCGAACCGGCAATTACATGATAAGCGGCGACAGACTGACGGCCATTCTGGATTGGGAATTCGCCGCCTGGAGCGACCCATGCGAAGACCTGGGGTGGCTCTGCAGTCGCAGCTGGCGTTTCGGGGCTGACGAACGGGAAGTGGGCGGAATTGGAGATAAACAGGATCTTCTGGACGGCTACCGGGAGGTAACCGGAGCCAGCATTAGTCCGGCAAGGGTCAACTACTGGGAGGTCATGGCACTGGTGCGCTGGGCCGCCATTGCATTGCAACAGGCGCGTCGTCACATGTCGGGTGAGCAGCGCTCGCTCGAGCTGGCGTTGACCGGCCGCATGGTCGCTCAGATGGAATATGACCTGTTGAACCAGGTTCAGGAACTGGAGGATGGCAATGATCAATCGACCTGAGACTCGTGACCTGCTTGCCGAGGCTCGCCAGGTGTTGCTCGATTCGCTGGTCCCTGAACTTGGCGGGGAGCGCAAATACGAGGCATTAATGATCGCCAATGCCATGGGCATGGCCATCCGCGAACAGGAACAGCAAGAGGCGGGAGAGCCTGAATCAACCGACGTCATGCTCTCCCGTTTTCTGGCCGGTCACGCGTTGCCGGAGGAGTCGGAGCAGGGTGAACAGACCCTGGCCAGGGCGCTTCGTGAACGCGTTGTCGACGGCAGCGACCGTGAGTTGCGGGCGGTCCTTCGCGCAATGACGGAGACACGGCTGAAAGTAAACAATCCGGGCTACCTGAAATAACCCGAACAATCCCGGATGGTGTGATTTGGGTGTGACATGGGTGTGACATGAACAAGTACAAGAACCTGAACAAGACCACCGCAAACTATTCGCCACTCACCCCGCTTACGCTGCTGCAGCGGTCCGCTCGGGTGTACCCGAACAAACTGGCGGTGATTGATGATGACATTAACCTGTCCTACCGGGAGCTTTACGCCCGCTGCCGCCAGATGGCCAGTGCCCTGAGTCGCCGCGGTATCGAGACGGGCGATACGGTAGCCATTCTGTGTCCCAACTCCCACGAAATGCTTGAGGCCCATTACTCCGTGCCTATGTCGGGTGCGGTACTGAACGCCATCAACATCCGTCTGGATGCCGGGGCCCTGTCATTTATTCTGGCCCATGGTGAGGCCCGGGTTCTGTTTTACGACACCCAGTGGGAAGAGCAGGTCCGGGCCGCGGTAGCCGAGCTTGAAGTTAATCCCTTGCTGGTGGCCATCGATAGCAAGGCAGGGAAGAGCCAGGGTCTGGCAGAGCTTGATTACGAAGCCTTGTTGCAGGAAGGCGATGCGGACGCAGGCTGGCAGCATGCCACAGACGAGTGGGATGCCATTTCCCTGAACTACACCTCTGGAACCACCGGCAATCCCAAAGGCGTGGTTTACCACCATCGCGGCGCCTACCTGGCGGCCATGACCAACGCCATGGCTTTCGACATGACGGCCGAGACCGTCTACCTATGGACCCTGCCAATGTTCCACTGCAATGGCTGGGCCTATACCTGGGCAATCACCGCCGTTGGCGGCACTCATGTGTGTCTTCGGGAGGTGGACAGCCAGGAGATCTACCGCCGCATCGAAGACTACGGTGTGACCCACATGTGCGGAGCGCCCGTGGTGGTGAACCTGCTGATACAGGAGCTGGGGCGCGCGAGCCTGACACTCTCCCGGCCGGCCCAGTTTGCTCTGGGCGGCGCAGCGCCTCCCAGTAGCGTGATTCGCAAGGCAGAGGAAATTGGCTTCCAGATCAAGCACCTGTATGGCCTGACCGAAACGTTTGGCCCCTCGACGCTCTGTGTGCCTCAGCCGGAATGGCAGCAATTGCCGCTGGAAGAACGGGCGTTAAAAATGTCCCGCCAGGGTGTTTCCACGCAAGGCCTGGATGAAGTTGCGGTGCTGGATATGGTCAGCGGGGAGGCGGTACCTGCAGACGGAAAAGCCATGGGCGAAATCTGTATTCGTGGCAACACGGTGATGAAGGGCTACCTGAAAAATGAGGAAGCCACTGAAAAGGCCTTCAGCGACGGCTGGTTCCACACCGGTGACCTGGCCGTCATGCACCCGGATCATTATGTCGAAATCCGCGACCGGGCCAAGGATGTGATTATCTCCGGCGGCGAAAACATCTCCAGCCTGGAAGTGGAGGAGGTGCTATACCGGCACCCGAAAGTGTCTGAGGCTGCAGTGGTGGCCATGGCCGACGAAAAATGGGGCGAGGTTCCCTGCGCCTTTATTAATCCGATCGATGATGGTGAGGAACTCACGCCCGAGGAGATCATCGCCTTTTGTCGGGAGCAAATGGCGCACTTTAAAGCGCCCCGGAAGGTGGTGCTGGGTGAGTTGCCCAAGACCGCCACTGGCAAGATCCGCAAAAACATTTTAAGGGACACGTTGTCCTGATGACTGCGCTGGCCATGGTCAGCAGGAGGTTGCGATAACGCGAACGACGAACATATGACAATGAAATCGTGGCTTGATTTAACAGGCCTGAAAGTTCCAGTGACAAAAAAGACAAGAACACAGGAGCACTACCATGAAAACATCAAGCATCAAGAAACTTCTGGTTGCGATGACCGCAACCGCTACGCTTGGTACCGCAGGTATCAGTTATGCTGAGGAGCCCATCCGGCTCGGGGGCCTCTACATCCTCTCTGGCAGTGCTGCCACCTATGGTGAGTTTGCCCAGAAGGGCATCAACCTGGCAGTGGATGAAATCAACAGCTCCGGCGGCATTCTGGGTCGTCAGGTCGAAATGGTCTATGAGGACACCCAGGGGAAGGCTTCAGTAGCCATCCAGGCCGCTCGCAAACTGGTCTACTCGGAGGGTGTGGACGCCCTCGTGGGCCTGGACAGCTCTGGCGTGGCCCAGGGTATGGTTCCAACCATGCCGGAGTTACAGAAACCCCTGATCATTACCCACGCTGCCACGCCGGATGTCACCGGCAAGTTGTGTAATTCGTTCACCTACCGTATCAGTGTCAACGTGGCCCAGAATATGAAGGCCGCCGCGCTGGTGGCTGCAGAAACCGATGCCACCAACTGGACCACCATCGGTCCGGACTATGCCTTCGGCCATCAGTCCTGGGAATTCTTCGGAAACTACCTCAAAGAGATCAATCCGGACGTCAACCTGATGTCGGAGACCAACTTCCCGCGCTTCGGCGCCGAGGATTTCACCCCGTTCATTGACAGGGTCATGGACTCTGACGCCGAGGGCGTTCTGATCTCTGTCTGGGGCGGTGACCTGGTCAACTTTGTCCGCCAGGCAAACACCCGCGGGTTCTTCGAAGAGGACCTGGAGGTGATGTTTACCGTGGGCGCCGCGACCGAAGTACTGACCGCACTGGGCGAGGAAATGCCTGAGGGAGTGCACCTGTCTACACGTTACTGGTACGAGGCCTACGACAACGACATTAATGACCGCTTCGTGAAAGCCTACCTTGATGCCTACGGCAACCCTCCCAGCTATAACGCTGAGGGTGCGTATGCCGCCATCTACGCCTACAAGCAGGCGATGGAAGCGGCCGGCAGCACCGAGGGGCCGGCTGTTGCCAAGGCGCTCAGCGGCATGAGCATGGACGCCCCGAACGGCACGGTGACGTTCCGCAAAGGCGATAACCAGGCCATGGTCAGCCCGAACTGGGGTGTTTCCGGCTCCATGCATCCAGAGCATGGCATCCGCACGCTGAACAACCTGCAGATATTTGACGGCGAGAAAGTAGCCCGCACCGTCGAAGAGACCGGTTGCAAGCTCTGATCTGACTGTTGTTCTTTTGCTTGCCGTGGCGCCCTCAGGGGCGCCACGAATCCGGCCCTAACGTAATGAGGTAATACATGTCTGGCATCGGAGCGGCGTTGCTGAATAGTCTCGATATAGGATTGCTGCTGTTCATTATCGCAGTGGGCCTCAATATCGTGTTCGGTGTGCTGAACATCATCAACTTTGCCCACGGGGCACTTTACATGCTGGGGGCCTATCTGGCCTTCACACTGATCAATATCGCGGGCATGCCTTTCTGGGCAGCCCTGATCCTGGCGCCCATTGGCGTCGCTATCCTGGCCGTCATCATCGACCGGTTGCTGTTGCGCTTTATCTATTCCCGTGACGTGGCAGACAGCCTGCTTCTGACTTTCGCTATCCTGCTGATCATCAACGAGAGTGTGAGGATGATCTGGGGCAGTGGTATCCATGTGGTCCAGCCGCCGGATCTGCTGTCAGGTTCGGTGCGGCTGTTGGGCAGTTCCGTTGCCACCTACAGCCTGTTCGTGATCGTCATCGGCCTACTATTGCTGGCTGGTCTCTGGTACCTATTCAACCGCACCCGCGTCGGCCGCATCATGCGAGCTGCGGCACTGGATCGCGATATGGCCGAGGCGCTGTGCATCAACACCCGGCTGGTGGTGACCGGCGTGTTTGCCTTTGGCGCCTGGCTGGCCGCTGTCGGTGGCGTCATGGCGGCACCCATGCGAGCACTGGACCCCGGCATGGGGGACAAGATCATTATCGAGTCGTTCATTGTGGTGGTGATCGGAGGGCTGGGCAGCTTTCCGGGCGCCTTGCTTGGAGCCATCATCCTGGGCCTGATTCATGGCTTCGGTGGCCGCTACCTGCCGGAAGTGAACCTGCTGTTGCCGTTCGTCGGCATGGCGCTGGTTCTGTTGTTCAAACCACACGGCATTATGGGCAAAGGGGCAAATGCATGAAAACCAAGGTTCTGATGGCCATTCTGGCTGTGGTGATTGCCGGGCTGATTGCGGTGCCCTGGATTGCTTCCTATTTCTATGTGTTTATTTTTACCGAAATCCTGATCCTGGGTCTGTTCGCGGCCAGCTTCAACCTGATTTTCGGTTATACCGGCATGCTGAGCTTCGGGCATGCGGCGTTCTTCGGTATTGGCGCTTACGCCACGGCCCTAGTGCTGATCCACCTGGAGTGGCCGTTCCTGGTCTGTCTGATGGTTTCCATGGGGGCCTCTGCACTACTGGCTTTGATGATCGGCTTCCTGAGCGTCCGCCTCAATGAGGTGTACTTTGCCATGCTGACCCTGGCTTTTGGCATGATGGTCTTTGCTATCGCCTACCAGTGGCGCTCGGTGACCAACGGCAGTGACGGCCTCGCCGGGTTTACCCTGGGCTCCTTCGGGCTGGGGCTTGACCTCACTCTGGCGAATCCCTCGGTCTATTACCATGTGGTGCTGGGTATTGTGGCCATTGCCGCGATAGTGCTTTATCTGATCTGCCGCAGTTCGTTTGGCATGATCCTCAAGGCAATCCGTCAGAATCCCGAGCGGGTATCCTTCGCCGGGCTGAACGTGCGGACGTATCGTCTTGTGGCTTTCGTTATCGCCGGAACCTTTGCGGGCCTGGCCGGTGGTCTGATCGCTCCATTCCTGCGTGTGGCGAGCCCCGAGCTTCTGCACTGGTCGATGTCCGCCGAACCCATACTGATGGCCATCCTGGGGGGTACCGGGTTTTTCCTGGGACCGTTCATCGGCTCTGCGGCGTTCGTATTGCTGGAAACCTGGATCACCACTTACACAGAGTCCTGGATGTTGGTTCTGGGTATCATCCTGGCGCTGATGGTCATCTTCTTCCGCAAGGGGCTGTTGGGCACCGCCATTGACTGGTGGATGGAGGTGAAGAAATGACTAACCCAGTCCTTACCATTGCTAACCTGACCAAGCGTTTTGGCGGCGTCACCGCGGTTTCCGATATCAACCTGGACGTCATGCCCAAGGAAACCATCGCGATTATCGGCCCCAACGGTGCCGGCAAGACCACCTTCTACAACATGGTGTCCGGCCGGATGCAGCCGACGGAAGGCACGATCACGCTGGACGGCAAGGATATCACCGGCCTGCCTCCCCACAAGATCAGCCGACTGGGCGTATCGCGATCGTTCCAGATCAATAATATCTTCCCGGAGATGACGGTGCAGGAGAACGTGGAAGTGGTGCTGTCGGCCTATCATGGCCACAGCCGCAAGCTGTTCAATATTGCGTCCCGCAATACCGCAATCCAGCACGAGGCGGTTGGGTTCCTGAAGCGTCTGGGCATCGACAGCCTGAAAGCACAGCGTGCCGAAGTGATCAGCTACGGCGACAAGCGATTGCTGGAGATCGCCATGGTGCTGGCAACGCAACCGAAGCTGGTGCTTCTGGACGAGCCAACTGCCGGGATGACTCCGGATGAAACCCGGCGCACCACCCAACTGATCAAACAACTTGCCGGTAGCGGTGACTACACCTTCATGATCACCGAGCACGATATGGATGTGGTCTTCAATCTGGCGGACCGGATTCTGGTCATGCACCGTGGCGAGAAGCTTTTTGCCGGTACGCCCGAGGAGGTCAAGAACCACCCTGAGGTGCGTGTTGCCTACCTGGGTGAAGAAGACGACGAAGCGGTCGAGGAGGCCAACCCATGATTCTTGATGTTCGCAACATTCAAACGTTCTACGGCGAGAGTCAGGCGCTCCAGGGTGTTACCCTTCAGCTCGAAGCCGGTGAGACGGTTTGTATCCTCGGCCGGAATGGGGCGGGAAAGAGCACCACCCTTAAAAGCATCATGGGTCTGACGCCTCCGAGATCCGGAGTGGTCGTTTACGAAGGCAAGCCGGTCCAGGGCTGGCCGGCACATCGCATCGCCCGTGCTGGCATCGGGTATGTACCGGAAGACCGCCGGATATTTCCCGGTCTGACGGTGCGGGACAACCTGGATGTAGCTTCCTATCAACGCAAGGGCAGTGCCGCGCGTTGGACGGTGGATGGCATCCTCAAGAAATACGAGATGCTGGGCGAACGGGCGGACCAGGACGGCGCGACCCTGTCCGGTGGTCAGCAACAGATGCTGGCGGTGGCAAGGTCCCTGATGATTCAGCCACGACTGTTGTTACTGGATGAGCCCAACGAGGGACTGGCCCCGGTTATCGTGCAGCAGATCGGTGAGCTGATTGACGATCTCAGCCAGACCACCACCATCCTGTTTACCGACCAAAGCGTGCGATTCGCACTAAAGCATGCTCAAAGAGCCTACATTCTGGAAAAGGGCCAGGTTGTGCACGAGGCGAGCAGTCAGGACCTGAAGGCGGACCAGGCTACCCAGGACCGATTCTTGTCCGTGGCATAGCGTGGCTTATAATCCCCGCCGCAGAGGCAAACGGACGTGGCAGTTATGATCGAAAATTACGAAGCATTCCGCGGTGAACTCCGCATGTCCAAGGAGGATGTGATCCGCGATGTGTACCGCCAGAACAAGGAACGCATCAGTATTAAAAAGGAGGCGACAGCGGTCAAGAATCTGACCCGAATCATCGACTCGACCCTGCGGCTGGCCAACTCCAAGGGGTTTCATGCGATGACGCTGAGGGACCTGTGCGGAGATTCCGGCATGAGCATGGGGGGGCTCTATGCGTATATCCGCAACAAGGATGACCTGATCCACCTGATCCAGAGCCACGGATTCATTATCACGCGTCGGACTCTGATCCATTACACGGAAGACGTCGAGGATGTCCGGGACAGAATGTTCTCTGCGATCAAGGCACACCTGTATCTGAGCGAGCTGATGCGGGCCTGGTTCTACTTTTCCTACATGGAAGCGAAGAGCCTGCCGGCCGAGGAAAAACGGGACGCTGTCGCCATTGAGCTGGAGATTGAGGAGATCTTTCTGCGGCTTATTGAGGATGGCATAGAGGCCAAGGTTTACCGCTCGAGAAATGCCCGCCTTGTCGCCTCCATGATCAAGGCCCTATTGCAGGACTGGTACCTGAAACGCCGGAAATACCGTGACCAGAGTGTTGCGGTTGACGACTATGCTGCGTTTGTCAGGGATGTGATTGAAAGCTATCTGCTTGGAGAGCGTTGACTCTCTTCTGTGAGGAATGTGATGACTATCAGACTGACAAACCCGGCACTGTTGCGCGAAAGCGCCCATATCAACGGCGAATGGGTCCAGGCCCGTTCGGGTAATCGGCTCGCGATAACCAATCCAGCCAATGGAGAGCATCTTGCCTATGTGCCGGATATGGACGCCGAAGATACCCGGCAGGCCATTCGGGCGGCTGAGGCAGCGTGGCCAGAATGGCGTGCCCGTCCGGCCAAGGAGCGAGCGGGTGTTCTGCGTCGGTGGTTCGATCTGGTGATGCAACATCAGGAGGACCTGGCCTGTTTGATGACGGCAGAGCAGGGCAAGCCGTTGGCCGAGGCTCGCGGTGAGGTTGCGTACGGCGCCAGTTTCATCGAGTGGTTTGCCGAGGAAGCCAAGCGGGCCTATGGTGACGTCATTCCTGGCCACGGCCGTGACAAGAGGATTGTGGTTATCAAACAGCCGATCGGGGTAGTGGCGGCAATCACGCCCTGGAATTTCCCGGTGGCCATGATCACCCGTAAGGTTGCCCCGGCACTGGCTGCCGGTTGCCCAGTGGTGGTCAAACCTGCTGAAGACACGCCGTTGTGCGCGCTCGCGCTTGCGGTGTTGGCCGAGGACGCCGGAGTTCCACCGGGGATCCTCAACATCGTTACCTGCTCGAAAGACCGGGCGCCGCAGGTGGGTGAGGAACTGACCACCAGCCCGGTGGTTCGCAAGGTGTCGTTTACGGGGTCCACGCCCGTGGGCAAACTCCTCATGAGCCAGGCCAGTGGCACGGTCAAGAAAGTGAGCCTGGAATTGGGCGGCAATGCACCGTTTATCGTGTTTGACGACGCCGATCTCGATGCTGCGGTAACGGGATTAATGGCCTCCAAGTACCGAAATACCGGGCAAACGTGTGTATGCGCCAACCGCATTTATGTGCAATCTGGCGTGTATGACGAGTTTGTTGAGAAGCTTAAGGCTGCGGTTGGCAAGTTGGTCGTCGGGGCAGGCCTGGAAGGCGAGACCCATCAGGGTCCGCTGATCAACCAGGCTGCGCTCGATAAAGTCAGGCGGCACATCGCCGATGCGACAGAACGGGGCGCAAAAGTGGTGATGGGAGGCCAGGCGCACGCTCTTGGTGGCACCTTCTTCGAGCCCACCATTCTCACGGACGTCACCCAGGACATGCTGGTGGCCAGCGAGGAGACCTTTGGCCCGGTGGCACCGCTGTTCCGGTTTGAGACCGAGGAACAGGCCATCACCATGGCCAACGATTCGGAATTTGGTCTGGCAGCATACTTCTACAGTAATGACATCCGGCGCATCTGGCACGTGGCCGAGGCCCTGGAAACCGGCATGATTGGCATCAACGATGGCATCATTTCAACCGAGGCCGCTCCCTTCGGCGGGGTCAAGGAAAGCGGCTTGGGTCGTGAAGGGTCACGGCATGGCCTGGACGAGTTCATGGAACTCAAATACCTCTGCCTCGGTGGAATGCGCTGAGTCCCTTTTTCAAGGAGAATTGAATGTCTGGCTCCCTATCTCATTTGCGTGTCCTGGATCTTTCCAGAGTGTTGGCTGGTCCCTGGGCAGGGCAGATCCTTGGGGATCTCGGCGCAGAGGTTATCAAAATTGAACGCCCAAAATCCGGGGACGACACGCGCTCCTGGGGGCCACCTTATCTGCAGGGGGCTGATGGTAATGCAGATCTCTCTGCCTACTTCCTGACCGCCAATCGAAATAAGCAGTCCCTTGCGGTCGATATCGCCCATCCCGAAGGGCAGGAACTGATCCGAAAACTGGTCGCAGAGTCGGATGTCATCCTTGAAAACTTCAAGGTCGGGGGCCTCAAACGTTATGGCCTGGATTATGACAGCCTGAAGCAAATCAACCCCAAACTCATCTACTGCTCGATCACCGGATTTGGCCAGGATGGCCCTTACGCGAACCGGCCCGGATATGATTTCCTGATCCAGGCCATGGGCGGGCTTATGAGCATCACCGGGCAACCTGACGGCGAGCCCGGCGCCGGGCCAATGAAGGTCGGTGTAGCACTGACAGACATCATGACCGGGCTGTATGCCACCATTGGTGTGCTCGCTGCGCTCAGTCACCGTGACCGTACGGGAGAGGGGCAGTATGTCGAGGCGGCGCTGTTGGATGTGCAGGTAGCCTGTCTGGCGAATCAGGCCATGAATTACCTGACCACGGGCCAGGCGCCGGGGAGGATGGGGAACGCCCATCCGAATATCGTGCCTTACCAGGATTTTCCTACCGCAGATGGCAACATGGTGCTAACCGTCGGTAACGATGAGCAGTTCACCCGGTTGTGCGATGTTCTTGAGCATCCGGAGTGGGCGAGCGATGAGCGTTTTGCGACAAATCGGGCTCGCGTAGCGAATCGAAAGGAATTGATTCCCAGGCTGCGGCAGGCCACGGTGATGCGGTCAACACAGGAATGGGTGCAAATTCTGGAGCGTTCAGGGGTGCCCTGCGGGCCGGTTAACACCCTGGATCAGGTATTTGAAGACCCACAGGTTCTTGCGCGGGGAATGAAACAGTCTGTTCAGCATCCATCGCTGGGCGATGTCCCGACGGTTGGCAATCCGATCAGGCTGAAGCTGACACCGGTAAGTTACAGGACGGCGCCTCCGCTGTTGGGGGAGCAATCGAAACAGGTCCTTGAGAAGATTGTTGGCCTCTCTTCTGGCGAAATAGAGAGCCTAAGGGAGCGCGGCATAGTCTCGTGATCTGGTGTTGCGTTAGCTTTCCTCAGCCAACGCAACCAGATCCATACGGATATCCTCCACACTCAGCTCCGGCCGGATCAACAGACGGGCCTTTCCTTCGCGGTCGAACACATACACGGCGCCGCTGTGTGAGACGTTGTAGTTACCTTCCGCATCTGGCTCGTCGTAACCAAAGGTCGTGCGGTAACGCTTACTGAGTTCCCTGAGCGCTGGTTCCTCGCCGGTCAGGCCGATGGCCCGGTCGCTGAAAAAGCTCACGTAGCTGTCGATGCGTTCTGGGGTGTCCCGTTGCGGGTCCACGCTGACAAAGACAATCTGCGTGTCTGCTCGCATTTTCGCGGGCAAATCCTTCACCGCCCTGGACAGTTTCTGGAGTGTGGCGGGGCAGATATCAGGGCAGGAGGTGAAGCCGAAGAACAGCAGCCGGATATTGCCGTCGGTTTGCTCGGCCGTCACCGTGTCGCCGGAGGTGCCAGTCAGCTCGAAGGCAAGTTCCGGCATCAGGCCGCTGATGTCTTTGCCATTCCAGTTTTCATCGTCGCCAAAGCACCCACCGAGCACCACTAGAGACGCCAAAAGTACCATGGCAGAGATCGCTTTATGACTGCAGGGTAGGAACCGGTTTTTCATGAATGGCTGGCCTTCAGCTTTTCGTTATAGGGCGACACCTTGCCATCTTCACGCATGGCACGTCGAAGGATAATCAGTATGCCGAGGATGCTCATCATGGCCGGGGGAATCCAGGTCAGCAATCCGCCCAGCAACTGGTCCGTTTCTGGCGGCATTGGCCAGGCGCGACCGCAGACTTCGTACACGTCGTACACCATACCCCGTGAGAACACGATGGTGGCGCCCAGAACCATCTGGGGGATGGCAACCAGGGCTAGAAGAAGGATGCGTTTGCCGTAGCCCAGAGCGTCGCTGATGACGGGTGAACGTGGATCAAAGATCAACCACCAGAACAGCATACCGTCCAGTAGCATGCTCCAGTTCATCACCCAATACAGATCCCGGCTGAGCATGGCGTCGAAGTGGATTGGCGGCCAGAGCCAGAAGTAGATCAGACCTACAAACAGGAATGAGGCAATCGCCGGGTGCTGGAGAAAACGGTAAATCCACCCCAGCGGTATTAGCGCCCGCCGTACGCCGGGATTGATCAGGCTGTAGAGGAAACGCATCACCGGGAGGGGGTTGGACAGGGCAATCAGGATCGGCCCCAGGTGGTGCAGTATCAGATGCTGGCCCCGGTGAACGAAGAACATGTACTGGGAGTAGTAATCGAAACGGGTTTGCATCACGCCGTAACAAAGCATGACGCCCACCACAAATACCAGCACCCGGCCACTTCCGGGGCGATCGTCAGCAGGCATCCTGACCAGGCCGAACCCGTAGAACGCCAGAACGAGCACGAAACTCAATATGGTGAGCGGCGAGAAGTCATAGGGTACAAGGTAGTCTAAGGCCGACATCGGGCTTGCCTTTGTGCTCTGGGGGTGGAACCGGGTGATTGTTGTTGCTGATCCAGAGTTTTACCGGAGTGACGGCTAAATTCAAGAGATTGTTGGGTTTGCTGTGTTAATCGGGATACCCCGTAATATCCCGAATTTTACGGTACAGCGGCTGAAGCTGGGGATACATCTTCAGGTACACCTCTCGATACAGGCGCTCGTAGAGTTTCTGGGTGTCGGCCTGCGGATGGAAGACATCACCCACTCGGGTCATCGCGTTCACCGCCGTCTCGAAATTCGGATGAAGCCCCAGGCCAACGGCAGCGTCGATGGCGGCGCCAAGACCGGACGTTTCGTAGGTATGAGGCCGTTCTGCGGGCAGGCCGAAGACATCGGCGGTCAGTTGCATGGCAGCATCGCTCTGAGAACCGCCCCCGGCGACTCTCAGCCTACGGATAGGGACGCCACTGCGTTTCTCGATCCGCTCCTTGCCTTCGCGCAGGGCGTAGGCCAAGCCTTCCAGTATGGCTCGGTAGATGTGGGAGCGGGTGTGGACGTCGCCAAATCCGATAATGGAGCCCTTGGCTTCCGGCCCCGGCTGGCGAACCCCGGGTGACCAGTAGGGTTGCAGCATCAACCCCATCGAACCGGCGGGAACGGCCCGAACCAGTTCATCGAACAGGACTTCCGGCTCCACGCCTTTCTGCTCCGCCAGTTTCTGTTCCCGCAGACCGAATTCGCGCTTGAACCAGCTCACCATCCAGAAGCCCCGGTAGATCATCACCTCGGTGGAAAAATGACCGGGCATGGCGGAGGGATAGGGCGGCATCATGCGCACCGGTTCCAGGTAACGCTTGCTGGTGGTGTTGATGGTGGCCGTGGTGCCGTAGCTCATGCAGCCCACCTCTGGTGTCAGGCCGCCGGAGCCGAGGATTTCACAGGCCTTGTCCGACGCCGCTGCAATCACCGGGAGTGGCCCCGGCAGGCCAAGGTGCCGGGCCGCGTCTTCGGTGAGATCGCCGATCTTATCGCCGGGCTTAACCAGCTCCGGCAACATCTCACGGCGAACGGGCATGGTGAGCCACTTGAAATCACGTGGGCCGGCCCACTGGTGGCGCTTGTAGTCGAACGGGATATACCCCACCTGGCTGCCCACGGAGTCTCTAAACTGGCCTGTCAGGCGGTAGTTCAAGTAGCCCGACAGCAGCAGGTAATGCCGGGTGGCCGCCCAGATTTCGGGCTGGTTCTGGGCAATCCAGTTGGCCTGGGTTTTCTCTCGGATGCGGTCAACGGTGGGCTCCAGACGAAGCAGCTTGAACAACCAGCCCCATAAACCGGGCACAGGCCCTTCAACCCGGGCGTGACGTTGGTCGAGCCAGATGATGGCCGGCCGGAGTGGCTTGCCATGTTCATCCAGATTTACAACGGTGCCACGCTGGGTGGTCAGCGTTACCCCGGCCACATGAGCCGGCAAGGCATCGGTGTTTTTCCAGAGCAATTGGCACGCCTTACCGAGGTTTTCCCAAAAATACTCCGGATGTTGTTCCGCCCAGCCCGGCTGCTCGGAGAAGTAGGGTTCAATCTCCTGTTTGCCCTTGCCAACGAGATTGCCCTGAGTGTCGAACAGCAGGGCCCGCACGCTCTGGGTGCCGTTGTCGATAGCCAGGATGAGCGGTTTGATCGTATTCATCCAGTGGCCCCCGGTTTGGCCGGAAATGTGGCCGGAAGCGAGTAGCAAGATCGCCAGAGCTCCAGATAACGTGCCTCTTCCCGTTCCCAGGTGGTGTCGTCCCAGCCCAGGATGGGTTTGCACAGGCAACGTATGTCCGGGAGCAGGCCTTTACCGCCTTCTGGAAGCACCAGCCCGAGCCGGGTGCGGCGCAACATCAGGTCATCCAGGTGGATCACGCCGGTATTGGCGGCCGCCCAGGCCAACTCCGCCCACAGGGTGTCGGTGCCGGCAACGGTTTCATGAGTGCCGGCACGCAGGACCTCTGGCAGAGCAGGGCCGTAGAAGCCCTGTAAACGATGCCAGTTCTGATGGCTGATGGCGTCAGGACGTTCGAGGTCCGGGGGCGATGCAAATACCGGCAGCGCATCGTTTCTGAGACGAAAACTCGGCATTTGCCCCCGTTCGAGTACTTCCCGGGCAATCAACCGGAAGGTGGTTAACTTGCCACCGGAGACACTGATCAGACCATTGTCGGACCAGATTACATGCTCCCGATTTTCCTTTGAGGGTTTTCGTGTTTCCTTATTTTGAGTGACCACGGGTGATTGGGTGACGACGGGGCGTACTCCCGCCCAGGTTGCGATCACGTCACGCTCGGTGATGGCACTGGCGGGAAACAGCCTTGAGGAAATCTGCAGCAGGTAGTCCAGCTCCTCCCGATTGATGGCCGGCTCACGGGACAGCGACTCTGTGTGGTCGAGGTCCGTGGTCCCCAGCACCGTCGTGCCTTGCCATGGGAAGGCGAATACCGGCCGACGGTCCTCCGGATGAAACAGCGACACCGAACAGGACACCGGAAGCCGCGAATAGGGAACAACCAAGTGGCTTCCCCTCAGGGGACGTATTCGGGTGTCAGTACTGTCGGTCTGCTTCAGCTGGTCCGCCCAGGCACCCGTGGCGTTAATAACCAGTGGGGTGTTGACGGTCATTTCCAGCGTTTGGGAATCCGTGCTGGTGTCCAGAAGGTGAACGCCTGTGACGGCGTTGGTCTCACTGTTGCGGAGAACTGCCTGCGCCTGCATATAGTTCAGGCAGATCGCACCATCGGCCTCGGCTTCTTCGAGTACACGTTGCACCAGACGCGCATCGTCGGTAACGGCATCGGTGAAGCCGCTGGCACCGGTCAGATGGCTGGTGGAGAGGCCCGGCACCCACTGCAATGTGTCTGCCGGGCTGAGTCGCTGCCTGGACGGCTTGCCCGCAAGTCGGTCGTACAGACGCAGCAGCAGCTGGAACAGCTTAGGGCCGGGGAACTGTTTCTGGTAGTGAGGCATTATGAAGCGCAGGGGGTCGATTAGCCCCGGCGCCTCTGCCAGCAGGCGCTCCCGTTCCCGCACCGCGTCCCGTGTCAGGCGAAAGTGCCCGCTGCCGAGGTAGCGCAGACCACCGTGGATCATTTTCGAAGAACGGCTGGAGGTCCCCCAGGAGAAGTCCCGTTGCTCCACCAGTAAGGTGCTCAAGCCGCTGCCGGCGGCTTCGCGAGCGATGCCCGCTCCGGTGATGCCCCCGCCGACCACAACCACATCGAAGGCGGCGTCGCCACGGGCCAGCTGGTCAAGCTTTTGTTCGCGCGTTAGAGGCATTACTTCTGAACCAGTGTTTGTGGATTCATCAAGCCGGCGGGATCGAATGTCTGGCAAAGAGATCCGATGGCCAGCATGCCCAACTCGCCTTTTTCGACCGGCAGGAAGGGCGCGTGATCCTTGCCAACGCCATGCTGATGGCTAATGGTGCCCCGGTTGTTAACGATAATGCCCGACGTGCTGGTTTTCAGCGTTTGCCAGCGGGCCAGGGTTTCCTCGTAACTGTCGGCCACCCGGAACACATAGGTGGTGTAGAGGCTGCAGCCCTGGGTATAGAAATGCGAAAGATGGGTGAAAACGTGAACCAGCTCCTTCTTTTCATTCAGCTGGTTACGGAGGTTTTCTTCAATCTGGTTTAAGAGTTTGTCGACGTTGTCCCAGTCGGTGGCGGTTTCCAGGGTGTCGACGGCATACCCGAGTTTCCAGAGGGCTTCTCGCAGGTAGGGCATGGTGAAGCGTTTGGCGGCCCATTTCTCGCCCAGTTTTTTACCGGTGTAGATCCCACCAAACTCGCGGCAGAGTTCCCGGGTTTCCGTGAGGGCGTTCCGGCATTGGCGTTTGCTGCCTGTGACGCCAAACGTCATCATGCATTTGCCGTCTTTGGCGCCCCGCAGGCCCAGATAGGACTCCAGCAGGCCAATCATCCCGGGGTGACCCGCCAGGGCGAGCTGGGTTTCAGTTTCGGTGGCGTTGCTCAGGCGCAGCATCGAGAGCTGGGTGCGGTTCTGCACTAGCTTGCGACACGCTGTTCGAGCCTTGTCCCACGACGGGAAGAACATGACATGGAAGCTTTCATGGGCAGGCAGTGGCGTGACGCGCACTTTCACTTCGGTGATAAGGCCGATCCTACCCTCGGAGCCCAGGATCATCTCGCGGATGTCCGGGCCGGCACTGGAGGCGGGAATCGTGGGGATGTCCAGCGTGCCTTTCAGGGTTTCGATGCGGCCCCCGGCAAACAGCTGCTCAATACGACCGTAACGGAGTGATTGTTGACCACTGGATCGGCTGGCGACCCAGCCGCCAATGGTGGACAGTTCGAAAGACTGCGGAAAGTGCCCCAGGGTATAACCCAGCGCCCGTAACTGTGACTCCACCAAGGGGCCCGGGGTGCCAGCCCCAAAGGTGGCGATCTGGCTTTCCCTGTCCAGGTCTGTCAGGCGGTTCATCCGCCCCATATCAACGGTCAGCACCGGCTGATCACTGGCCACGGGGTTGATGTGGCCGGCCACGCTGGTGCCGCCGCCATAGGGAATGAGGGCAACATCGTTCTCTTCGGCATACTGAAGCAGGGCCTGGACATCCAGGGACGACTCCGGATAGGCAACACCATCGGGAAATACGCCAAAGTCGCCGCTGCGCATGGCGAGCCAGTCTGCGAGGCTTTGGCCGCGGGCGTGACGCACCCGATCTTCGGCCGTGTCGATACAGCCCGGATTTGGCGGCAGCCTACTGTCTGGCACCTGGGCACAAACATGTTCCAGAGATACATCCGCCAACGGAGTGGCGCTTCCTATGCGCTCGTCCAGAAACCGCCGCCCCTCTTTGGGTAATTCAAGATTGAACTGGTCATCTCCCCAGCCGTTCCAGCGTCGCATGTTGGCCGTTCCTTGTTGGTAAATGTGTGTGCGTGTGAATACTCGTGGGGCAGATTGTACCGCCGGGTACTGTTAACGCAGTGTCGCCTGGCGACAAGTCTTGTGTCTTATGCCGACAGCGGTGAGTCTAGCGAAGGCTGTCCACCATGCGATCATTGAGGCTCTGCCATTGCTCCAGTTTTCTCGCTTCTCCGATTCGTTCGGAGTCACCACTGGAACGGTTCAGCCACAGACCGTCACCGTTAAAACTGTAGACCGGTTCCAGGTCCTGCCTCTGGGACGCGGGTTTGATCTCGTTGATAAGGTTGTCGAGGATCAGTGGATCAGCGTCGGGCTCGGGATACCACGCCAGTACCATATGCGCCTGGTTCAGCTTGAGAGCTTTGACATAAACGATGCGGAGTTGCTCGTCGGGAACGCCCATGGATTTAAGGGTGAGGTATTTTGCGATGGAGAAGTCCTCGCAATCGCCGCCATTGGTGGTCAGCAGTTCAACAGGCGTCGCCCAGTAGTCTTCCTCGCCCCAGTGGGCAATGTCGCTGACAAACCGGACCCGGTTAAAGAAGGAATTCACGAGCCGGAGCTGGCGGTCGACCGCTGCCCGGGAAGCCATATCGTGAAGGTTTTGCCAGGTTTCCAGCCGGTCCTGGGCCTCCTGGCCGAATTCCGAACGCACGTAGGTCATGAGCCGTTCGCTGAGTTCGAAGGCGGCCACCGTTAACGTGATGACCATGAGTAGCATGGAAAGCAGGGAGCCGCTGCGGCGAGGATTCGATGCGGCCGTCTCCATGGCTGTCCTCAGTTGTTGGTTCTCAGGCGTTCGCGAAGTTGTTCCAGGCGCTGCCGGATTTCCTCGCGGCGTTGGTCGCTGGTGTCTGTGTTGGTGGAGGTAGATCGTCTGTCCACACCAGTTGGACGAATTTGAGTGCCACTGGGTTCCTCCTGCTCATTGGAGGTTTGCGTGGAAGCCATGGAGAGCCCCGTTCTGTCTTCATCTTCGGGAAAATAGAGGTTCTCGAGTTTGCCGCTGCGTTCAATGATGATGCGATTGGGGCGAACAGAACGAAGGGTCGCATTGCCAGGCAACTCATCACCCACCAGATAGGCTTCGGTGTTTCGCTTGTCGTCTTCAATCAACGCGCTACCAGGAAAGTCGCCCGAGGCGGCCAGCACACCGCGAAGAAACAGCCGCAGATTGGTTTCCGGCAGGTTTTCAGTATCGGGTTCCGTTTGGGGCGCCTCTTTACCGGGTTCTCCAAACAAGGCAAAAGAGGCCAGGTTTACCTCTGGCACCTTCCGGGTGTCGGTTTCCGCCATTGTCATGTCAGCAGTGGAAGTGGTGTCGCCGGCACTGGTTTCATTCTGCCAGAAACGAACGCCCTGCCACGCTGTCACAGTGATCATGGCGATGCCTGCGACGATGGTGAGTATCAGTGGTAACCTTGAACTGGTAAAAAGCATTGAATGTCCCGAAAAGAGCAGGTGTGGGCCGGCAAAAGGCTCACAGGTTATCAGACTGCAACGATTTATTGGCAGTATAGTGTATAGAGTTATTCAGCGGTTCCATATCCTATGGTAGCCTTTCTGAATTAATTGAATAGAAAGGGATTCCGGAACTTTTTTCTTCCCGCCCCGGCAACAAAACGAGGACGACCGTGGACACAGACACAGAACTTCAGCCGCAGGATGCTCCGCTGGGCCGTCTACCTTTCACGTTCGCCAAACGCAACGGTGTGATTCTGACACGTGACGACGATGGCGACCCTGTAATCCTGGTACGGCCCGGGGCGGGTCACTCAGCGCTGGCGGAAGCCAACCGCATCAGCGGGGGGCGTGCAAGGTTTTCTCCCATTGATCCGGCCCGGTTCGACGCCGCGCTGAACGCCGCCTACCAGAATGATTCCGCCGAAGCCATGCAGATGGTGGAAGGTATTGGCGATGATATGGACCTGGCGTCGCTGGCGGATTCGGTGCCCGAAACCGAAGATCTGCTGGAGCAGGAAGACGACGCCCCGATCATTCGGCTTATCAACGCCATTCTTACCGAGGCGGTCAAAACCAGCGCCTCTGATGTTCATATTGAAACCTACGAAACACGACTTGTGGTTCGCTTCCGGGTGGATGGTGTTCTGCGGGAAGTGGTACAGCCCAAGCGAGCGCTGGCGCCCTTGCTGGTGTCGCGGATCAAGGTTATGGCCAAGCTGGACATCGCGGAGAAACGGGTGCCACAGGATGGTCGTATCGCCCTGCGGGTTGCCGGACGTGAAGTCGACATTCGTGTGTCCACCATGCCGTCATCCAGCGGTGAACGGGTGGTATTGCGTCTTCTGGACAAGCAGGCCGGTAGCATTCGTCTGGAATCCCTTGGTATGGCGGGCGGCGATCTTAAAATACTGCGCCGGCTGATCTATCGGCCCTATGGCATCCTGCTGGTAACCGGCCCCACCGGTTCCGGTAAATCCACAACATTGTATGCGTCGCTGCAGGAAATCAACGATCGCAGCCGGAACATACTGACCGTTGAGGACCCGATCGAGTACAACCTGCCCGGTATCGGCCAGACCCAGGTCAACACCAAGGTGGATATGACCTTCGCCCGGGGGCTCCGTGCCATCCTGCGTCAGGACCCGGATGTGGTCATGATCGGTGAAATCCGTGACCTGGAAACGGCGGAAATCGCCGTTCAGGCCAGTTTGACCGGCCACCTGGTGTTGTCGACTCTCCACACCAACACCGCCGTGGGTGCGATTACCCGCTTGATGGACATGGGCATTGAGCCGTTCCTGATTTCTTCCAGTCTGGTGGGCATCGTGGCCCAGCGATTGGTGCGCGTGCTCTGCAAGGACTGTTGTGAACCCTACACACCGAGCGAAGAACATTGCGAATTCCTGCAGCAGGACCCGGCCAATCCGCCGACGATTCATCGCGCCAAGGGCTGCGAACATTGCAACCATTTGGGGTATCGGGGCCGTATTGGTATCTACGAGGTGGTCGAGGTCAACGAGGAGATCAGCTCATTGATTCATAAACGGGCAGGGGAGCTGGATCTCGAACACGAGGCCAGGCTCCATGGCCCCAGCATCCATGCCGATGGCGTTCAGAAAATTCTGGATGGGGTGACCACGGTTGAAGAGGTCCTTCGCGTGACCCACCGGAGCAGGTAACTCCATGCCAGCATTCGATTACAAGGCACTCGACAGTCGCGGCAAACAGAAACAGGGTGTTGTCGAGGCCGATGCACCAAGGGCGGTTCGCCAACAGTTACGTGAACGGGGCCTGACGCCCCTGGCGGTGGAGCCCGCCTCGGAGAAGCAGGCCCGGAGCAACCCCCTGAGCAGCCGGGGCAGCCTGGCAACGGCGGACCTGGCTCTGGTGACCCGTCAGTTGGCGACGCTTATCCAGTCCGGCATCCCCATTGAACAGGCGCTTTCGGCGGCCGCCCAGCAGTCTTCCAGGCCGCGCATTCGCAGCATGCTGATCGCCATACGTGCAAAAGTTATGGAGGGTTACAGCCTGGCGGACAGCCTGGGTGAGTTCCCACGGGCATTTCCACGGCTCTATCGCTCCACCGTTGCGGCGGGAGAGCACGCCGGCCATCTGGATTTGGTGCTCAACCGGCTGGCGGACTATACCGAAGCCCGGCAGGAGGCCCGTCAGAAAATCCAGTTGGCGGCCATTTACCCAATCATTCTCAGCGTTGTGGCCATCGCCATTGTGGTGTTCCTGTTGACCTATGTTGTGCCGGACATCATCGAGGTGTTTGTAAAGCAGGGGCAGGAGCTTCCGGCGTTGACGGCCGCCATGCTGGCAGTCTCTGATTTTCTGGGCAACTACGGTATTTATCTGCTGATACTGATCATTATGGCACTGGTTGTTTTCCGGTGGTCATTGAAGAAACCCTCGTTCCGGCTCCGCTTCCATAAAAGCCTACTGAATATGCCGCTGTTTTCAGGCATGGTTCGCGGTGTCAACACCGCACGCTATGCCAGTACACTGAGCATTCTGACCACCAGCGGTGTGCCGTTGGTGGAAGCCATGCGTATTGCCGGTGAGGTGCTCTCAAATGACCACCTGCGTCAGGAACTGCGGGATGCAGCAAGAAAGGTGAGTGAAGGCGGCTCCCTGCATCGCTCACTCGACCAGACGGGGTACTTCCCACCGATGATGCTGCACATGATCGCCAGCGGTGAAGCCAGCGGCGAGCTGGACAGCATGCTGGAGCGGACAGCGACGATGCAGGAGAACACCCTGCAATCCAAGATTGCTGCCATCGTGGGCCTGTTCGAGCCGATGATGCTGCTGTTAATGGGCGTGGTTGTGTTGATTATCGTGCTGGCAATCATGCTTCCGATCCTGAATATGAGCAACCTGGTTGGCTAGGCCAGGACCGGCAGGCCAACCCCATTTCCAAACCCAGAGATAGGGACAGATGAAGAGCGAAACAATGAAACATCAAGTGGCACAACGGGGTTTTACCCTGATCGAAATCATGGTGGTCATGGTTATTCTGGGCTTGCTGGTAGCCATTGTGGCACCCAACATCATGGGACGAAGTGACCAGGCCCGAGTGACCGTCGCCGAAACCCAGATGAGCAACATCGCGAACGCGCTGGACCTTTACCGCCTTGATAACAGCCATTACCCGTCAACCCAGCAGGGCCTTGAGGCACTGGTGTCCAAACCCAGTGGCAGCCCCGAGCCGAAGAACTGGAATCCGGAGGGGTACCTGAACAGCGTTCCCGAAGATCCCTGGGGTGCGCCATACCAGTATGTGAACCCAGGCAGGGAAGGCCCTTATGATCTGTACTCGTACGGTGCCGATGGCCGTGAGGGCGGCGACGGTGATAACGCCGACATCAGTGTATGGAAGGTCAGGGACTGATTGTGCTCTCCAGGACGCGACAGTCGGGCTTCACACTGATCGAAATACTCGTTGTCCTGGTGGTGGTTGGACTGCTCGCGGCGCTTGCGGTTATGTCGATGGGTGGTAGCTCGCGTGATCGCGAGATGGAAAATGAAGTCCGCGAGCTCTACCTGCTGATGCAGACTGCCTCGGAGCAGGCGATACTGAACAATACTGAGCTGGGCCTGATCCTCGAGGAAGACAGCTATCGTTTCGTCGCCTGGGAAGAGGTGAGTGGCGAATGGAAGCAACCAGCCGAGCGGATGTTCCGGACACGGAGCTTTCCGGAATGGATCACGGTGACTGAATACATCGAAAGCGATACCCCACGCCTGGCGTCTGACGAAGATGAACTGAGGCCGGATGTGGTGTTTTTCTCCAGCGGTGAAACCACGCCCTTTGAGATTGAGTTCCTTGTTGGCCGCGACGATTCCCGGATGCACACCATTGCGTCTGATGGCGTTTCTCCCCTGGAATGGCGCCATCCCGGGAGCGAGGAGGCCGAAGAAGAATGAAAGGCCAGCGCGGTTTCACACTGATTGAGGTCCTGGTGGCTCTGCTGGTTTTCGGCCTCATTGCCACCGCAGCGGCTGAGGTGGGTAGTCAGTATATTTCCAGCTATGAGCGAATTCGCGACAAAACCCTGGCGGGCTGGGTGGCGGACAATCGCATCAACGAAATCCGGCTTCAGGAAGATCTGCCTTCTATTTCAGAGAACTCGGACGACATCGAATACGGCTCGTATCAATGGCAGGTAACCACCGCTGTCCTTGCCACCGAAGACCCCTCCATTCTTCGTGTTGAGGTGACCGTGGCTCAATATCGCGGCAACAGAACTGAGCCCGCCCCGATCCACACGCTGTCTGCGTTTATTGGTGAGAACTGATGTCGGCCCCCATGATCATTGCCCAACACAGGTCTCGTCCCTCCGCTCAAGCTGGCTTTACCCTGATGGAAGTGCTTATCGCGGTTACCATCACCGCAGTTATCGGCCTCGGGGTATGGCAGGTGTTGGGCAATGTGGTCTCGTCCAGGGACCGGGTCAACGAAGTCGCGGAACAGTTTGATGATATTCAACGCACCATGCTCTTGCTGGAGCGAGACATTACCCAGGTGGTGAACCGGTCCGCCCGGGACATCTACGGCGATTTCCGTCCAGCGCTGACCAGCCGTGAAGAAGAGTTTTCATTGATTCTTACCCGCCAGGGCTGGCGCAACCCACTGGGCACTCGCCGCAGCAGTCTGCAGCGGGTGGGCTGGGAATACACCGGGGATGAATTGCGCCGGCGGTACTGGGTAACCGTCGACAGGGGGCAGGAAGACAACAGCCAGGACCTTCTTCTGCTGTCCAACGTCACTGAATTCACGGTTCGCTTTCTCGATGATCAGCGAAACTGGCGGGATGAATGGCCTGATGAAGAGAGTATGGCCAATATGACACCGGGTACGCGCCCCGATATTCCCTTACCGCTGGGTATTGAGGTCACCATTGAGCATGAACGTTTTGGAGAGCTGGTAAGAACCTTCACGCTTCCTGATTTTGACAACGACGTTGCCCAGGGTGTGGTGAATAGCGTCAACGATGCCGCAGACGATCAGGACGATGATCAACAACAGGATCAGGATCAGAATCCAAACCCTGGCCAGGACTCATCGGGGACAGGAGTGACGGGTGGCTAAGCATCCATTCATTGGTAGGCACGGTGGTCGCCAGAGTGGCGTTGCACTGATCATGGTGCTCCTCGCCATGGCGCTTGTGGTCATGCTGGCAACAGGCATGACCCAGCAGCAAAGCGTGCGGGTATTCCGAGCCAGCCACTACCTTGCCCAGCAGCAGGGGCACAGCGTGGCCCTGGGTGCGGAAGCCTTTGCCCGCCAGATTCTGGTGCGCGACTTTGAGGACGACAAGGAGAACAACCTCATGGTCGACAGCCTGGACGAATTCTGGGCAAAGAATGCCGCCATCCTCCCGCTGGACGACAACGGCGTGGCGGAGGTCCAGATTGATGATCTCGGTGGCAGGATCAATCTCAACGACCTGGTAAGCGCCAACGGGCAGGTCGACCCCATTGTTCGTGATCGAATCGCCCGTTTGCTCCAGGTGCTCGAAATCACCACGGTCAATGTCGATGCGCTGGTGGATTGGATCGACCCGAACGACCAGACCGTCAGCGCGTATGGGGCCGAGGACGGTCAGTACCTTTCCGCGGATCCGGCCTACCGGGCCGGCAATCAACCCTTTGTTGATGTTTCCGAGCTTCGCATGATTGATGGTATGACCGAGGAAGCTTATCGGGCACTGAGACCACACGTAACGGCGTTACCGGTGACGGGGTTGGGCGTCAACGTCAACACTGCGACGGCACCAGTGCTCAGGTCTCTCCATGAGGAACTGACACAGGCTCAGGCAGACGCTATTCTGGAAAGACGCACGGAAGAGCGCTTCGAGAATGTACAGGACTTCCTGGCACTGGATGAATTTGCGGGGAGGGGGATGAAACCCACGGGCCTCGGTCTGCAAACCCGTTTTTTTGAAGTAGTATCGCGGATTACCTACGATAACCGGGTTGCCAACCTGGTCAGCACGGTTTATCGAAGCCCGGAAGGCGAGATGCAGACCGTGTCTCGTGACACCGGGCAAAAGAATCGTATAACCAAGGAACCGTTCACGATCTCCGGGGAATAGGGAAGTCCGGAGCCGGAAAACCGTTACAAAAAGAACCGATAACCCCCAGAGGGTTTCGAAAAAGGAAACTGTTCAGAATGTCATATCGCCTCTACGTCAGGCCGCGGCCACCGTTCGCGGACCCCGACGCCAACCCGGAAGCCCAGTTATACAATTGGGTGCTGGTGGATGCCAGTGGAGATGCCCAGGCCCGGGGAACCGCGGATTCACGAGACACCATCGAGCAGACTCTGACCCAGAACGATCTCGATAACGTGTTGTTGGTGGGGCTCATTCCCGGCGATGAGGCGCTTTTCTGCGTAGCGGACATTCCCGCCAAACAGACGCGATTTGTTCATCAGGCGCTCCCTTACGCGGTTGAGGAGCAGGTTGCCCAGGACATCGAAAGTGTTCATCTCGCCCTGGGTAACCGCACGGAGAAAGGTTTTCGGGTGGCGGCCATAGATCACGGGCAAATGGCCGAATGGGTGATGATGTTCAGTGGTTGGAATCACCTTAAGCTGGATGCGATCTACCCGGATTCAAGCTTGCTACCGTTGACTGAGGGCGGCTGGTCGGTGTGCCTGGATGGCGATTCCGCCATGCTCTCCAGTGATCAGGGGGAGTGGCTCAGTGTTCATGCGCGAAATCTCGCGATGTTTGCACAGACGCTGGCGCTTCCGCCCTCTGATGAAGTCGTTGCCGAGGTGCCGGTGACGATTTATGGAACTGAGCAGGAATTTGAACACCAGCAGGCGGACCTGAGCGAGCTGAAATCGTCAGGGCGCCTGGTGGTTCGCGAGGAAACGCTGGAACTGATGCCGCTGGAACTGCTGGCACATTCCCACCATCATCACCTTTGCCAGCCGATCAACCTGTGCCAGGGGACCTACAGCATCCGCACGGGCAAATCGAGTGCGTTGGGCGCATGGAAGCCGCTGGTTGCCGTGGCCTGCGTATGGTTTGTGATCCAGATTGGCGTGGAAGTGGGCATGGGATTCTACTATCAGCAGCAAGCCGACGAGATCCGGGAGCAGGCGATGGCGGTTTATCGTGAAGCCTTCCCGGGGGATACCAGGACCCATTCCGGTAACGTGCGCCGGGTTGTTGAAGGGCAGTTGCGTCAACTTCAGGCGGAAGGGCCAAACGCCGGTTTTCTCACGTTGATGAAGTACACGGGTGAACAGTACTCGAAGATTCCCGATTCACGCGCTGTCACCTTCAATTCGGTGAATTACAGCCAGAATCGCGGGGAACTTGTGGTCGATGTGCGCGCAGACAGCTATGACAAGCTCAGCACCCTGAGAAACGGCCTGACCAGTCGCGGATTGGAAGCGAAGATCGGCTCGGTGGTAAATGAATCCAATGGCGCCCGCGGACGCCTGACGGTTTCCGGAGGATAATGGCATGTTAAACAGGATCAAGGAGCAGCCAGCCGTCGGAAAGCTCATCGCCCAGTATGACCAGTTGCCTCGCAGGGACCAGCAGGCTCTGTCTGTTCTTGCGGTGGCCGTTCTCCTCGGCATTCTCTACTTTGGAGTCTGGCGCCCCGCTACGGGTTTCCACAACGAAGCTGTCGAGTCTAGGGAGCGTGCCACTGAACTGTTGGCGTGGCTTGAGGCTAATCGTCAGTCATTGGAGCGTCTGTCCAGTGCCAGTTCGCCTCAGGGGGGCGCTGGTTCTGATACGCCGGTAGACGGTAGAGCACTTATGGCGCTGGTGACGCGCAGTGCCAGCGAATCGGGCCTTTCGCTTCAGCGCTTCGAGCCCAGCGGTGAGAACGCCATTCGCGTCTGGCTCGAGGGTGCACCGTTCACTGAGGTGGCCAGCTGGCTGGAACGTCTGAACACCAGCCACGGTGTTCAGATAGATCAAGCGTCCATGGACCGACAGAACGATCCAGGGATCGTATCCGTACGTCTGACGTTAACGATTTGAGGCAGACACTGGAGAATATGTGATGAGTGACGGCACACAGAACAAGAATAGCCAGGAGCCAGTCATTGTTCGACTCGACGGAAGTGCCCGAAATGAGGCAATTTCCATACTAGTCCATGCGTACCGGGATGAACCGACGTTCCAGCACCTGTTTGATCATCGTCGGCCTGGCTATCAGCAGCGTGTGCGGGCTACGGTGCGGGAGCTGATTGACCTCTATTTTGGTCTGAATCAGGATGCGGTGGGTGTGCTGGTGAACGATACACTTGTTGCCGTTGCCTTCATTGGCGAGCCGGAGCTCCGGCTGAACCTCGCGGAGCAGCTTAGCTGGCGTATTCGCATGGTCCTGACAGCCGGGTTTGCCTCTACCCGTCGTTACCTGGATTACCATGAGAAAATTCGGGAAATGCTCCCCCAGCCTCTGGCTCACCAGTTGCCATTGATGGGAGTGAACCCGAACTATCAGAACAAGGGGTATGGGCGACTGCTGTTATCCACGGTTGAGAAGCTCTGTGCGGAAAATCCCCGGGGAAGCGGGCTTGTCCTGGATACAGGCAACAGCCGTTACCTTCCGTTCTACGAGTCCGAAGGGTTTCGAAGCCTTGGCACCATTCGCCTGGGAAGCTTTGAGGACCACATACTATTCCGTGAGGTCCGCCCCGACGAACAGGCGGCGGTTTCCGGTTGAACGAACAGATTGTCGAAAAAGACAGGAGACGCTGTGTCTGACAGACAGGATTTTGATCTTATTATTGTGGGTGCCGGTTCCGGTGGTGTCAGGCTGGCACGCATGTCCGCTGCCAAGGGCGCTCGTGTGGCTGTGGTGGAATCGCGCTATCTCGGTGGAACCTGCGTGAATGTGGGCTGCGTGCCGAAGAAACTGTTTGTCTATGGTTCTCACGCGGGTGAAGACATCGAGGACGCTGCGGGCTATGGCTGGAACGTGCCAGGGGATCAGGTCAGTTTTGACTGGACCAGGCTGGTTGCCAACAAAAACGCCGAAATCGAACGTCTTAACGGTATCTATGGGCGCATGCTGGCCAATGCCGGCGTCACGGTTATCGAAGGCACCGCGACATTGAGCGATGCCCATACGGTGGTAGTGGGAGAGCGGTCCTATACCGCGAAGCATATCACTATTGCCACCGGCAGTTGGCCCGTGGTCCCGGATGTGCCAGGCAAGGAATGTGTTCTTACCTCGAACGAGATGTTCTATCTGCCGCAACTGCCGCGGCAGGCAGTGGTCTGGGGCGGTGGCTACATCGCGGTGGAGTTTGCCGGTATTCTTGCCGGGCTTGGCGTTGAGACAACACTTCTCTATCGCGGTGATCTGTTCCTCCGGGGCTTCGATGACGACGTTCGTGAGTTTACCGCTCAGGAAATGCGGAAAAAGGGCGTGGACCTGCGCTTTGGCGTCAATATCGAATCCATCGAGAGCGAGGACACTCACTACAACGTCAACCTGACCGATGGCTCCCGGCTGAATACCGGTCTTGTGATGGCGGCGACCGGGCGCCGTGCGTTGGTGGATGGCCTCGGACTTGAGGCGCTTGGGGTTCAGCTCAGTGCCTCGGGCCATGTGGTTGTGGACGATCACTTTCAGTCCGCCGTGCCCTCGATTACAGCTCTTGGCGATGTTATCGGCACCCCGCAACTGACGCCGGTGGCGCTTGCCCAGGGCATGGTACTGTCCCGCCGACTGTTCGGAGACGGCCAGGGCGAGATGGACTATACCTGCATTCCTACGGCAGTCTTCTGCCAGCCCAATATCGGAACGGTCGGCCTGACGGAAGCAGAGGCGCGGGAAGCAGGGCATAAGCTCCGTATCTACCGGTCGGAGTTCAAACCGATGAAACATACCCTGAGTGGGCGGGATGAGCGGTCACTGATGAAACTGGTGGTGGACGCTGACACTGACAGGGTGCTGGGTGCTCATATGGTTGGTCCCGATGCCGGAGAAATAACCCAGGGGATAGCGGTTGCCCTGAAAGCTGGCGCGACCAAAGCGCAGTTCGACAGCACGATTGGTATTCATCCGACCTCCGCTGAAGAGTTCGTCACCATGCGCGAGCCCGTCGCGTAATCTTGCTAAAAGTCGCTGGTTACACCCGTATCCAGCGGCTGAGTACCGTTCTCAGGTGTTCTTTTCTCACAGGCTTGGCGAGGTAATCGTTCATGCCCGCCTCTCGACAGCTGGTCTCGGTTCCCGGAAGGGCGTCCGCTGTCAGCGCGATAATCGGGGTTCCGCCCTGGCCGTTGCTCTTTTCCCATTCCCGGATGCAGCGGGTGGTTTCGTAGCCGTCCATCACCGGCATCTGGCAATCCATCAGGATAACGTCGTAGCCAGAGTGATTGGTTCGAACCAGGTCCAGTGCCTCCTCACCATTGGCCGCTGCGTCTGTCTCAAAGCCCAGCCGCCGGAGCAGGGCAGTGGCGACCCTCTGGTTCACCATGTTGTCCTCCACCACAAGAGCACGGGCTTGCTCGCCGCCGGTTTTGACAGGGCCCTGTTCCGCGGCCTCAACATGATCGACCCGGTTTGCCAATTCAAAGGGCAGCTCGAAGCGGAACTGCGACCCTTTCCCAATGTCGGTCTCGACTTTGACGTGACCGCCCATCAGCTCAACCAGCCTCTGGACCAGCGAAAGCCCCATGCCGGTTCCGCCATAACTGCGTGAATCACCCGTATCAAGCTGCTCAAATGAGTTAAAGATATCGTGAATTCGTTCAACAGGAATGCCGCAGCCGGAATCACTGACAGTGCAGTTGAGCACCAGGCAGTTATCCTCAAGAGAGAAAAAGCTGGCCTGTACTTTGATGAAGCCGTCGCCCGTGAACTTGATTGCATTATCGATAAGGCCCGCCAGGATCTGGCGCAGGCGCGGGGAGTCTCCCAGCACAAGCAGACGATCCGGCCAGTCTCCGATAAACTTGGTGGACAGCGCCAAACCCTGCTGCTCGGCGACATGACGGTAGCTGGCGGTGCAGTTGGTGATGAGCTCTTTCAGGTCAAACTCGCGGTTATCCAGTTCCAGCGTACCCCGGTCAATATGGGAATAGTCCAGGATGTCATTGATGACCGTCAGCAAGTCCTCAGTGGACTGCCGCGCCGTCTGGAGATAGTCCTTTTGCCGAGCGCTCAGGGCCTCATCGGTCACGAGTTCAATCATCCCCAGAACACCATTGAGCGGTGTCCGTAACTCATGGCTCATGGTGGCAAGAAACTCGGATTTGGCTCGATTCGCCATTTCCGCCCGTTCCCGGGCTTTTTCAGAAGAGGCCAGGGTCTCGTCCCGGGATGCCTTAAGGTTCCTCAGGTGCCTGGAGAGAGCATTGAGGCTTTCCTCCAGCTCCCGAGTTTCGCGGGTAGCGCCGGCAAGGCCTACCTCAACTTCCTCGTATTCCCGATTAATCAGTTTTGCAACCCGACGGGACAGGCCATGGATCGGTGAGACGATACTGTTCAGCGAGTGTTTGACGATTAGTAGCGTAAACAGTAGCAACGAAAACCCAACTGCCAGTGATGTCCAGAGGATGTCCTGCCGGCGTGCTGCGAGTTGGGCTTTGTTGACGCCCACCTGAACAGTACCGACGCGAAGCGCTCCTGACCCGAACCCGTAGTTGGGTTCGAACCATTCGGTCTGGCGATCTTCGCCCAGATCAAGCGGTTGCTGCAGTATCTCAGATTCGAAGACGTCGAAGGTCTCCTCAGCACTGATATTGCCCGGGTCGTCCGTGGAGACAAATCCAACCTCGTCGCCGACCACGTTGGAGACGCGTATCCATTGGGCGCGGCTGCGCCGCAACGATTGCGACAGTATCTGTTCAAGGGACGCCGTGTTCCCCGAAACGACGGCGTATTCAACCGCCGGCGCAAGGCTGTCAGCCAGCATCTGACTGCTGTCAGCCAGGTCCTTGCGGGCGTCATCAAGCCGAGCAGACGTAAAGAACACCATCAATACGATGAACATGACGATTGCTGGAGCGGCACCCAATAGCAGCAGCTTCCGCGTGAGGGGGACTGGCCTGCCCATACGCTTACTCATCAGACGCCTCCTCGGACCCAGCCAACCGCTCGCTAATAGAGTTAATAATCTCCTGACGTTCGGGCAGCGGAATGTTCAGGGAACGCGCAACCTGGTCGTTTAGCTCAATTCTGAAGACATCGGGATAGGCGGGCGGGGGAAACTGACCATCACTGCGGTATTGTTCTATGTATTTTGCTGCGAGTTTGGAGATCTCGGTTAAAGGTGTGTAGGTGGATGCCAGCGATCCCGCTTTGACATAAGCCTGACTCGGGCCGATGACAATCCGGTTGCGACGGTAGGCCGTCAACAGGATGTGCTTGATGGTTCGGGGGTTGTATATACCGCTGTCCGGCGCGGCCAGAATAAAGTCACCGTAGTTCAGCGCGTGAATGAGTGTTGGTATCAGGTCGTTGTCGGAACTGACGACAAATACTCGCGCCCGGAGCCCATAAGCTGGAAGTTTATCAACCAGGGACTCGTAGAGTTCGACGGTCTCGGGACGGGCAAGCATCGCCACCCGGGTGGCATGAGGCAGGATCTCCTTTCCAGCGACGGCCTGCCTGATTAAAGGGGGGTTGTACAATATGCCTGAAACCGAACCTTCAGAGCGTCCCGCATATCCACCGATAAACGATTGATCCACAAGCAAAGCCAGGATAGGCACATCACGATTCTCTTGCCGGACTCGAGTAAAGGCTTCTGGCCCGAGCGTAATAACGGGTGTGGTTTCGTCCTGAGACGTCTGGCCGCTGCTGAAGGAGCGAATGTTGACGGTGCTGCCCAGCGCCTCCCTAAGAAGGGTGAGCATGCGGCGGTTCAGAGCGGAGTTCTCGGAACCGGCCAGATAGACCTGGGAACCTGACGAGGATTGCGCGTAAACAGGCTGAAAAGGCACAGACAACACGAAAAGCAGGAACAGTACGGCACTGCCCAGGGCGCGCCGACTGGCATGGTCGCCTGATTCTTTCCCCATTTTGGTGTTGTACGTTGGTTTCATACCGTCCAGGGTCGGGTATCGTCCGTGTGATGCCTTTAGAATCTTACGCCGACTTCAGCGAAGAATTGGTTATGATCCCTGATGATGTTATCAGGACTCAGATCCGTCGTGTCCTTATCCAGATAGTGTTGCATGGTAACGGCAAACTCATAGCTGTAGCCGGTTTTGAAAATGTGCCTTGCCAGCCTCAGGTCCAGACGTTCGAACTGTGAACGCCGGAATTCATCCGCAAAATAGAATGCCGCCGATGAGGTCAGGTTGAAAGGCAGATCCTGTATCCACGCAAAACTTCCTGAATGCCTGACTGACAAACGCCCCAACAGGTCAATGGCATATTGTTTGTCACCGGCATCACGATCATTGGCGCCGGTATAGCGGCCGTCCTGATCCAGATAAGCATAGCTCATCCTCAGTTTTGTACCGGGAAAGTCCAGTGACGCCTCTACTTCAAAGCCTTTCTGATCGAGTGCGACATTGTTGTCGATGGTCCAGTCTTCTTCATTGATGATACCGCTGATCATGTCCCGAAGCTTGTCGTTGAAATAGCGAACTTCCAGTGACAAGGTGGAACTGCCCAGGTAGTACTGGCCAAAATAGCTTATTTCCCGGGAAATTATGTGCTCTTCTTCAAGTGTTTTACCATACGTCGACGTGGCGGGGTCGACCAGATTCGCGACCAGGAATCGTTGCCCTTCAAGAAAGGCGTATGGTGGCTGAACATTCCTGGGACGATAGGACCAGTCCGGATTCTGTTCGAACGCATCCGGTGTGCGTACTGCCTCGGAGTAGACAAATCGGAGCGTGTGGTTGTTGGCCAGGATAAAGTTGGCGGCTACCCTGGGCGAGAAGTAGCCTTCGTCCGTGGTGGTGGTTTTTTCCCAGTTGCCGCCGGCGTTCAGGGTGAGCCAACGTAAAGGCGAGTACTCAAGGTTCGCAAAAACCTGTGACTGATAGTTGTTACCTCGCCCATTGAAATAGGTCTCTGATCGATAGGTATCCTTACGATAACCAAGACCCGATACCAGCTTCAGATCCCGGTTGAACAACAGGGTATCCTGGATTTCGAACTCCAGGCGGGATTCCTCAATGTCTTCATTCAAATTTGCCCTGAAAGGGTCTACTTCGTTGGCAGTGCAGGGTTCGAGATCAAAGCTGTTTCCCTGAAGAATATTGTTAAAGGTATCCCCGGGAATGCATATGCTCCAGCGCTGCCGCCGATCATAGTTCTGGAAGCTGGCCTGAACATGATAGAAATGGTTTTCGGAGGTCGTCACGTTCAGGCGGGTTTGTAGATAGTAGTCGTCGACGATGATGTCAGGATGGTCATCGGCGCCGAGCTTACCGTTCTTGATCTGGTCCTCCTCATTGACGCCATCCACCACACCGCCGCGCAGGTCCAAACTGTATTGGCTGTTCAGGAACAAACTGCTGTCGTAGTTAAAGGTGTTGATGTCATAGCCATCATGGAAAGGGTAGTAGATGTCGTCGTCTACTTGCTCGTCAAAACCGTCAGATTTGCGTTTCTCGTAGGCCAGTCGCCAGTTATAGTCACCTGAGACGTTGCCGACGGAACCAAACACCCGTTTATAGCCTCTGGAACCGGTAATGGCGCGGGTTTCAACGCCGGCCGTATCCTCGGGCGCGCGGGTGATGATATTGATGGTTCCGAGGAAGGCATTGATGCCATACGCGGCGCTGTTTGGGCCGCGGCTGACCTCGATTCGTTCTATCAGCTCCAGGGGAACCGGCATGGTATTCCAGTCCATGTCGGACAGGTTAGGGCGGTATGACGTACGGCCATCGACCTGAACCTGCAATCGGCGCTGCTCATAATGTACAGTACCGTGGTAACTGGTCACCGGGTTGTTGCTGCCGACCTCCGCGACGGTCATGCCGGGGACCAGGCGAAACACCTCCACCAGGTTCATGATGCCGAGATCCCGGATCATTTCGCCGGTGATGATGGTGGTCGTGCCGGGCACACGTGACTTCGGTTGCCTGAGGCGGGTTGTGGTAAGCACCTCTGGAATTCTGGAATCCATTTCAAAGGCTTCCGGTGAATCACCAAACGCTGCCAGCTGGAAGATTTGGTCGTTGCTTTCCTCCGCTACCACCGGAACAACGGCAATGAACGTGCCCGCAAACACCGACATCAGGCGACTGCGATAAGTATCAGGGCGAACAAGCCCCGGAATTTTAATGAGATAGGTCGTAACGGGCATGAGTGTCGTTTTATACTTTGCCGAGTGTGGGATTTTTTATGGTGAACGCTTTTTTCATATCCTAGGTGACCAGATTACATTTGTCTCTCTAAAATTTAATGAAAGTCTGATGAATGAGTTACAACTCTATGAATTGTTGGGAAGTATTGGGTATCGAGCCCACCGGTGATCATGCCCGTATCAGGGCGGCTTATGAGCGGCAGGAAAAGTTTGCCTCTGGCGAGGAACTGGAACGGCTGCGGCAGGCTTTCAAGGAAGCGACGGGCGACGAGCCGCAAATAGACAACGGTCCATCCGATGTCAGCAATGAAGGACTGCCTCAGGTTTCTGATGCCCCTGCGACGGTAAGCCAGGAGGCCGAGGGGTTGGATGCCTCGGAACGACAGGTGGTGCGAGAGGTGGTGATTCAGGTTCGAGCCCTGCTGAATGATTCCAGCCGCAGCAAGGATGAGCAGATCTGGAAAGCCATACTCGGGGAGCCTCCTGCGGATCAGCCTCATGTTCGCAAGGAAATTGCCGACGCGCTGGAGCCTCAGGTTCGGCCGATGGCAGAAAACGGCAGCTTCCCGGCGCCGGTTGTGCAGTTTCTGTCAGGGTGGTTCGACTGGTATAGCTTGCGCGACGCCGACGAGGACGACATGGAGGCGGAAAAACCAGTGGGTGAGCAACAGCCACAGGAAGAGCTGCCACCCCAGATGGTTAACTTCTGGCCAGCGGTCATTGGCTGGATCGTCGGCCTGGCTGTATTGGCAACCTTATTCAGTGGTATGGGGGGCGGCGGCTGACGCGGCCTCAATCCTGCGGCGATAGGCCTGAGCCAGCATGGCTCCCACAATGACCTGAATCTGGTTGTAGCACATGATCGGCAGCACGATCATGCCAAACCCGGGGTGCCCGGAGAACAGCACCTTGGCCATGGGCAGGCCGGACGCCAGACTCTTCTTTGAGCCGCAGAATACCACGGCGGCCTCGTCCTCCAGGCTGAACCCAAGCCGGCGAACCACAAACATCGCCAGTACCATAAAAAATCCCAGCAGCGCGAAGCACAATCCAATGGCCAGCAGAATCGCCTTCAACGGCAGGTTTTGCCACAGGCCGCTTGCAACGGAATGGGAAAAAGCGGAATACACGATCAGCCAGATCACGAATTTGTCGTAGCGGGAAGCAAGCATTTCGTGCCGTGCCAGGAAACCACCCAACAAGGGACGCAGGCCGTGGCCAACCGCAAACGGAAGAAGCAGTTGCAGCACGATGTCTTTGAGCGCCTCGGCCACGGAAAAGCCGCCGTCTCCCGATGTGCTCACCAGCAGCAACAGCAGGAACGGTGTCAGCATCATGCCAAACACGTTGGAAGCGGCAGCGCTGCAGATGGCGGCAGGCACATTGCCCTTGGCCATGGCGGTATAGGCAATCGAGGAAGAAACGGCCGACGGCAGCACACCGAGATAGAGGAATCCCAGCCCCAGATCAGGCGGCATCCACTGAGGCGCAAAGCGACTGATTTCATTGATGGGTAATGCCACCAGGGGAAAGAAAACAAAGGTGAAAGCGGTAATGATGATGTGCAGGCGCCAATGGGTGGCCCCGGCCACGATCTGTTCACGTGAAAGCGCCGCGCCATGCAGAAAAAACAGGAGTGCCACGGCCACAGTGCCTGCAGTTGCCAGGGCGTTGGCGGCATCACCACGCACCGGCAGGAACGTGGCAAGGACAATCGCCCCCAAAAGCAATAGCGTGAAGGTATCGAGCCTGAATTTCATGGACGACTTTTCCCCAGGGCTTTAAGGCTTGGCTGCAGTAAAGCCCTCGACAGCGTTTCCGCCCTCACGGTGTCCTGTCGTCGAATCGCTGCCAGTAGCAGTTCATGGTCCTCCTGGGAAGGTTCAGGAAGTTCTGAATCGAGTTCGGTCAGTTCAATGGTTTGTGTTACCGCATGGGCAAAATAGTCGTACAGCTCTGACAGGGCAGGGTTGTGTGACGCTGCAACCAGCGCCGTATGAAAGGCATGATCGTGACGGATTCGGCTTTCAACATCGTCACCGGCCTTCGCCCGTTCATCCAGGGCGAGCGTCATTCTCTCCAGGTCCTGTGCGTCCCGACGCTCTGCAGCGAGCTTTGCAGCCTCGGTTTCAAGCATGATCCGTACTTCGAGCTTGTCTCTTAACTGGGCCCGGTTGATTCTCCGCAGGGTTTCTCCCGCATCCTTTGTGGCTCGAACGTAGGTGCCATCCCCCTGACGTGTCTCCAGCATGCCGACATGCACCAGGACCCTGACCGCTTCACGAACGGTGTTACGGCTGACGCCGAGGGACTCCGACAGTTGCGCTTCAACGGGCAGCCGTTCGCCAATCGCCCAGTGGCCTTTTTCAATGGCCTGGCGCAGGCTTTCGATGGCGGTTTCGACGAGAGAGCCCTTGGAGATTCTGGCAAGGTGCATGTTTAAGATCCTGATAAATGATGACCCAATCATCCTATGAATATGTCCGGGCTGTCAAATGGACGAGCCTGGAGGGAGCAAATAAAGGCTAAACGGAAGGTTGCAGGAACTCGTAGTCGTCCGGGTTCACCTCTCCCGTGGCCTTGCGGTAAGTGAAGGTGAAACCGGGCCAGTTCACCGTGTTCTTGCCATCGCTGTCCAGGTACCAGGAATGGCAACCGGATTCCCAAACGCTGTCTTTAAGTTTTGTCTGAACGCCCTCAGAGAACGCTCGAAGCCGATCTGGTTTTACATCCATAGCCGTGCCGGGTGTTGCGCTCAATGTATTGATGCAACCGAGCACATACCGGACCTGGGACTCCAGCATGTACACAATGCTGTTGTGGGCGAGGTTTGTGTTGGGCCCGTAGAGCATGAAAAGGTTGGGGAACCCGGACACCGTGATGCCTTTGTAGGCCTCCGACCCAGTGGCCCAAGCCTGGTTGAGCGACACGCCGTCGCGGCCGCTGATCTCCATCGGTGACAGGAAATCCGAAGCCGCAAATCCGGTCCCCAGGATTATCGTGTCCAACCGGTGCAGAGCGCCGTCGGTGGTAATCAGGCCTTCCTCCACGACACGTTCTATACCAGTGGTGACGAGCTCGACGTGAGACTGATCAACGGCTGAATACCAGTCGTTGGAAATCAGTATCCGCTTGCAGCCGATCTTGTAGTCCGGAATCAGATGCCTGAACTTCTCGGGATCGCGAACCTGATGTTTGGCAAAGCGCTTTGCCTGCCAGGCAAAAAGCTCGAGCAAGCTGTTAAAGCGGGTGAACGCCAGGGCGCGGCTTTCATTCTTCCAATAGATCAGAGAGCGGTAGATGCGGTCCCAGGCCGGTACCTTCTGGAACAGTGCCTGCTCCCATTTATAGAACGGTCGGTCGGGTTTCGGCAGCACCCAGGCAGCGGAGCGCTGGAAAAGGCTGAGAGCTCCTACCTTTGGCACTATTTCCGGCACGAATTGAATGGCGCTGGCACCGGTGCCAATCACGCCAACATTCTTGCCACTCAGGTCGTGGTTATGGTCCCAGCGGGCGGAATGGAACGTCGTGCCCGCAAAGGTATCCAGGCCGGGAATGTTTGGCCATGCAGGCTGATTCAACTGGCCGGTAGCGGTGACAATGATATCGGCGGTCTTAGACTCTCCGTCGGTAGTGGTGACGGTCCAGGTGTTGGTGGCTTCGTTGAAAACCGCGCTGGCGACTTCCTTATTAAACTGAATATGCCCCGCCAAATCATATTTCTCAACGCAGTGCTGCATATAATCAAGAATTTCCGGCTGCAATCCGAACTTTCTGGACCAGTCGTGTTTGGGCTCAAAGGAGAAGGAGTACAAGTGAGACTGAACATCACAGGCCGCACCGGGGTAGGTATTATCTCGCCAGGTGCCCCCAACCCCGGAGGCCTTTTCCAGGAGGGTAAAGGTTTCTATTCCGGCATTCCGGAGCTGGATGGCCATGCACAGGCCGCCAAAACCGGTGCCAATGATGATCACAGACGGTGGGGTACTGCGGACACTCTCGTTCACGGAATCTTCCCTTTGACGTTATTATGGGAATTCGGATACCGGGTAGAGTATACGTCTGACGTGGATTTCGGTAGATGGTCAGAATCGGATTAACGCAGAACCCCATGTAAACCCGCCGCCAAAGGCTTCCAGCAGCAGCACCTCATTTTTCTGGATGCGGCCGTCGCGAACGGCAACGTCCAGTGCCAGCGGAATCGACGCAGCAGAGGTGTTACCGTGCTTGTTGACGGTCACCACCACCTGGTCCATGGACATGTTCAGCTTGCGAGCCGTGGCCGCGATAATCCTCAAGTTCGCCTGGTGCGGTACCAGCCAGTCCACATCGGACTTCTTCATCTGGTTGGCTTCCAGGGTTTCGTCCACAATTCTGCCCAGGGTGTTCACGGCAATCTTGAACACTTCATTGCCCTTCATGTGAACATGGCCTTTGCCGGCCCGAACCTGGTCGAAACCATCGCCAATACCAAAGGGTACGTGGAGCAGGTCTTCGTATTTGCCGTCAGCATGGATGTGGGTCGACAGAATGCCGGTTTCCTCGTTGGCTTCCAGCACTACGGCGCCGGCACCGTCACCGAACAGCACACAGGTGCCTCGGTCTTCCCAGTCCAGAATGCGGGAGAACAGCTCCGCGCCAACCACCAGAACCTTCTTGCTGCTGCCGGTTTTGATGAACTTGTCAGCAACCGATAACGCATAGACAAACCCACTGCAAACAGCCTGGATATCGAAAGCAGGGCAGCCATGGATATCGAGTCTCGCCTGCAGAATGCACGCCGAGCTGGGAAAGATCTTGTCAGGGGTGGATGTGGCGAACACAATCAGATCAATGTCGGCAGGCTGAAGGCCGGCGGCTTCAATGGCCCTGCGGGATGCTTTTTCAGCAAGATCGACGGTGGTTTCACCTTCTACAGCGATGTGTCGCTGCTCAATGCCGGTACGCTCACGAATCCACTGGTCGCTGGTGTCGACGATTTTCTCCATGTCTTCGTTTGTCATGACATTTTCAGGCAGATAGGAGCCCGTGCCGACAATTCGCGCGTACGTCATGTGCTAGTTTCCTCAGGTGAACGGATCAATACTCAGATTCTTTCAATCATCCTATACCCTATTGATCGCCCCCAGCTATTAGCGTTTTGTCAAAGATGAGCGGGAGATGCCCCGGAAAAGCTGGTACTCAGCCTGTAATCAGCTATACCTGTAGACAGGAACTCTTGTTGTGAAGGAGTGCTGCTGATGACAGACCTTCCCCTCGGTATGAAGTATTACCTGCTTATTCTCACCTCAAGCCTGATTGAAGACCTCAATGACTACGGCGTCAAATGGATTGCGAACGAACCGGGTATTGCGATTCGTGACGTGGAAAAGGCGTTTTTCTGTGCCCGGGCCCTTGAAACCAGGATACCGGACGAACCTGGCCAGGCGGACCCGCGCCTGTGGCCGGAGCTTATGAAGTCTATCCATACCATTCGGCGCGTCCTGGATGTGGTCGAAAAAACCACGTTCGATGCCGTGATCGCCGAGGCCCTGGAAACCACATCCGATATCGCGCGAGCTGATATCAAGCACGTCTTCGAACAGAAACGGGAAGCAGGGGAGGTGGATTTCCGTCTTCACGGACTTCTCAACACCAAACCGGATTCCGGCAAACCGGACCCCGCAGTGCGCGAGGCCTTCATGCTGAAGCGGGCACGTCGCTATCAAAGCTTTATAGCGTTCGACGGCGCCACACTGAACGACGACGAGAAGGTGATATTGAATGATGCGCAATCGGTCGCCCGTCACATAATGGATGGCGACCGTGATAACCGTCGAATTGATGCATTGCTCGTTATGGGCGCCGTGCTGATTGAAACGGCCAGTGTGAGACCGAAATCCAGGATACCCCGACTGATCCGGGAGAGCTTTGATCGCATGGCCACCAAGGCTGCGATGGCTCTCGGTGCCATTGTCTACCGTGACGAGTATCTTGAGTTTAAAGCTTCACTCGGATTGGAGCGGCTTGATTCGGATTTATAGGGAGCTGCTTTATAACGTTTTAACGGTTCACAACTCCCGATGATGAATGGCATCCTGACTGACCACTCTGCGAAAAGAAGGAGACGAGTTAATGGGCATTTCCAACCACGAACTTCATAACGAATTCCCCCAGTTTGGCGAATTGATCGACGAACTGAGAAAGAACGACCCGACGTTCCAGCACCATTTTCGGCAGTACGCAGAGCTGGACCAGGAAATAGAAGGCCTGGAACGCAGGGATGCCCCGATCGGAGATGATCAGTTGCACCAGATGAAACAACAGCGCCTGCAACTGAAAGATGACCTGTATAAGACGCTTGTAAAGAAGTCGAACGGGGCGGCATAGGTACAAGTTGCTAGGCTCAAAGGCCCTGAAACAAGGCCTCGTAGTGGTTTCCAAGTATGGGGCCTGGCGGGGATCATCCATAAAATAGGTAACTACTTAAAACCGATTACGGTTTAACCCTTCGTTGTTATCGATAAATGGATGATTGAAATGAAAAGAGCCGCATCACTGTACAAAGGGTGGAGAATGAAGCGTAACTTCCTCCACCTGGTCCTGACCATGGAACCCCGTCTTCTGAAGGACGTTGGTTACCCACCTGAGCTTGTTGCTCAGCGCCTGGATACACCGTTCTGGAAGTTCTGATCTGTTATAAAACAGATGACTATAGAGACTTCCTTAGAAACTGGATGAACTCCCTGGCACGCCTTGGCAGGTACCGCCGATCCGAATACATTGCGTAGATCGAGCGGGGTACCGGCTCCGCGCCAAGCTTTAAATGCTGAAGCGTGCCGGCTCCAAGTTCCGCGACCACATAGTCGCGAGGCACCATTGCGATGCCCAGCCCCTCTTTTACCGCCTCGATTAACATCATGGAGTTGTCCGCAACCAGCGGACCGGCGACGCTGAGATGAACAGGGAAACCGGGCTGGCAACAACCAACTCGCCCGACAGATCGCCGGTATCAGCAACGGAATCGAGCATTTCGCTTTCGAGCACTGGAACTCGTCGGCAGCAGCCGTAAACGAGCCCAGCTCGTAAATTCGCTTGAAATACTCCACACCCTTGAGGCGGTCCATGCCGGCGCTCCACATCGGATCTTGATTGATGAGGGAATTATACAGGCAAGCGCCAGAGTGTGGCTGAATTCTACCGGGTCTGCCGATCAGACCCTTTGAATCGTCCAAACAGGGGCCTGCGCTGACAAAAACCGATGAGTTTCGGGGAATCGATACGCAAATCGGCAAAGGAGTTTTCACGAAACGTGTAGTGATCCGTGGTCGCCGCATCGGGATGATAGGGCTCGCAACTAACGGAGAAAAAACCATGAAACAACATGCGAGTACCGCATCTCATCAACCCGATGTAACGTCCATGCTTCTGTTATTGGGCGTTGGCGTACTGATTGCCCTGATGCTGCCGCTTTTCAGGGCCGCCATGGACATCGGCATGACACCACTGGCGTACGCCTTCTGGCAGGCTTTGGGTGGCGGTATCCTGCTGGTTATCTGCGGTCGCCGGGGTTCCCCGGTACGATTCAGCAGGCCACTGTTTCAATACTTTGGCATCAGCGGACTGACCGCCATTGCTGTTCCACGCGGTCAGGAATCCTGGCTAAGCGCAACGTCGTTGTCGACACGCTCAGCGCCGGACTGGTGACGCCATGCCAACAGAAATATCGCGAGCCCGGCAACGGCGGTTGTGGCACCAACATACCCTGTGGACTGCCATCCAAGGCCGGCACTGATAGCCATCCCGCCCAGCCAGGGTCCAAGAGCATTGGCCACGTTGAAGGCCGCGTGGTGAGAGGCGGCAGCCAGTGTCTGGGCACCGTGCGCCACGTCCATCAGGTGGGTTTGCAGCGCGGGCCCAAGGCCAACCATCAAGGCGACCAGGAAGCACATCACCAGCATGGTCCAGATGGTTTCTGTGGCGTAGGGATACAGAAGCAGCATGCTGATGCTCCACAACAACATCCAGCCAACGCTGCGGAACTGGAGGCGATCAAACAGCCAACCTCCGAGGATGTTGCCAACGAATCCTCCGAGCCCGAAGACCGCGAGTGCGATTGGAATCCAGAAGGGATTGACCCCGGTGACTTCCAACAATGTTGGAGCCATATAGCTGAATACACAGAACATGCCGGCAAACCCGATGGAGCCGATGGCCAGCGGATACCAGATTTCCGGGCGATTGAACGCCCGGATCTCCGAGAATGGGCTTTGCCGTTCCTCTTGTCGATTGAGGGGCAGGAAAAGAACAATCATCAATCCGGTAAGGGCTGCAATAGCACCCACAAACCCAAAGGCATACCGCCAATCCAGATGTTGCCCAAGAATGGTTGCCAGTGGGTTTCCGATCAACAACGCGAGGGTAAGCCCCATCATGACCAGGCTGACGACCTTGGCGCGTTTGTTAAAAGGTACGAGTGAGGCGGCAACCAGGGCGGCAACACCGAAATAGGCGCCATGGGGGAGGCCGGCGATGAACCGGAACACCAGAAGTGATCCATACCCGGGCGCCAGGGCACTGGCAATATTTCCCAGCGCGTAGAACGACATCAACAGTATCAGCAGGTGCCGCCGATAAAGCCTGGCACCGCCAATGGCCAGGAGCGGCGCTCCCACGACAACGCCCAGAGCGTAGGCACTGATCAAGTGGCCAACCTGTGGTTCCGTAACGCCCAGATCCGCAGCAACGCCGGGCATCAGCCCCATGATGGCAAACTCTCCCGTACCTATCCCAAACCCGCCCATGGCGAGTGAGAATATGATCAGTGTAATCCTGGCGGGAGAGTAGGGAGCTTCCTGCAATTGAGAGGGCATGGGGTGGTTGACCTTGGCTGCAAGTCAGTAAATTTGAAACAAGGCCACCCAGTGTGAGCTAATCCAAGGCATTTCGGAATACGCGTATGTCCTCAGATCAGCCAGCCGAAGAGGAAGTCGAATAACGAGCTGAAAAAACCGCCACTGCTTTTCGCGACAGTGGTGGATTCCGAAGTGTTGTCTGAGGTCGAACTCGTTGCCTGCGATGACTCCGAAATCTCCGGATTGCCAGAAGCCGTCGGTTCTTCTGGCAACTGGTAGTCAACATCCGTTGATGTCTCTTCGGTCGCCTCGGAAGGCACATTGAGAGCCACGGAAGGTTCTGCATCAACGGTTGAGAGCTCTTCGACCGTTGATGTCTCTTCAACAATTGAGGGCTCGTCAATGGTTTGGGGCTGCTCCATGGCTGACGGCTCCTCCATGGCTGAGGGCTCTTCAACAGCCGCAACTGCAACAGGTTCGCTTTCAGGTTCCTCTGCGATTTGAGGTTCAGGCTTTGAATCTTGGGCTATTTCCGTTTCGGGCTGAATCACCGGCTTATCGTTTGTTGCTACGATGGTCTCCGGAGCAGGTGCTGATTCTTCCTCCAAGGTTGGCGCTTCAGTCGATACTGGCGCTGGCTCCGGCTTAACCTCCGGTTCAGGCGCAGCTGCAATGGGTTGTTTTGCACTGGGTGATCCGAAACGCTGCTTGTTGATTCCCGCCTCAGCCATTGCCCCCTCACGGCTTCGCGCGCTGTTGCCAGTCACGGCATCGCCATCCTTAACGGCGATTCCCAGGGCAGACAACGTTTGTGGGTCCAGATCGCCAGTGGCCTGCAACCCCTCTCGACCGGATTGATACTTCCGGATGGCCGAGCGCAGGGTGTCGTCCATCCACCCATCGGCCTTGCCAATATCATAGCCAGCACCGTAGAGGGCATTCTCAGCAGCAAAGATGGTGTCGGCAGGATCGGCCTGAGCGACTGCACAAAAGGACACTGTCAGCGCCGCAAGAAAGCCGGGCATCCTGGTAAAACGTGAATGGCTCATGGGTGAATCTCTCCCTGATACGCTGTATTTATCGCTATTGTTTGAGTATTGAAAGTATCAGTAATTAAACATGTCGCCCATGACGCAGTTAACACAAGCGGAAAAGGGTCCTAGTTTGACGTTTTAAAGCGACGCACCAGGCCGTTAAGGTCTTCCGCCATCTCCGCCAGGGAGTTGCTGGATTGGTTAACGTGGGCAATATCGTCGGTGAGCTTGTCGATGGCACTACTACTGGCCTCCACGTTCTGAGTCATCTCAGCAGCGGTCGCCCGCTGTTGCTCGGTGGCACTTGCAACCTGCGTTGTCATATCCACAATCCGGTTTACGGCCGCCATGATTTCTGACAGGGCAGCGCCAGATTTGCCGGCTTCTTCACTGGCTTCAGAGGCCATCTGTTTGGCCTTGCTCATATCAACCACCGCGCCGGCGGCACCGCTTTGCAGATTCGAGACGATTCGCTCGATATCGACCGTTGAATCCTGAACCCGCTTGGCAAGCCCCCGGACCTCATCAGCAACCACCGAAAACCCACGGCCTGCGTCTCCCGCACGTGCTGCTTCGATGGCGGCATTGAGGGCGAGGAGGTTGGTTTGTTCTGCGATAGCCTGAATAACGTCCAGTACGTTACCGATCTCACCGGATTCCTGCTCAAGCCGTTGGATGCGCTTTGACCCTGCCTCGACCTGTTCTGCGAGTCGGGAAACGGATTTAACCGCGGTCGACACCGTTTCCTGGCCGGTTCCTGCCAGCTCGGCGGCCTGGCGTGCGGATTCATCCGTGTCACTGGTGTTGGACGCGATTTCGTCGGAGGTGGAGACCATTTCCTGCATTGCCGCCGAAACTTGAGTCACCTGATCCCGTTGTTGCTCGGCATTGGCTGTGGTGCTGTTTGTAATGCCAGACAACGACTCGGATTCCGTACTGAGACGCCGGGACGACTCGACAATCCGGGAGATGATGTCTTCCAGGGTTTCCAGGAAGGCATTGACCGCTGAGATGAAATCGCCAATCTCGTCAGGGCGGCCCTTGGTCAGCCGGGTAGAAACGTCGCCTTCGTTATTTCCAATGTTTTCCAGGTAACCCAGAATTTCTGACCGGGCACGCTTGACGCTGTTACCCATCATACGGCTCATCAGCAGGGCGACCACCAGGCCCAGAACGACAGACGCAACGAATGCGGCGAGTGTCAGGTTGAGTGCCGTCTCGGTCTCTGCTTCCGCTTCGTCGGCCACGGTTTCGAGGGAGGCAAAAACCTCTTTCTCAAGATTCCTCGCCATGTCAGTGATTTGGGGGCCCAGTACGTCAAGCCTGTCTTCCTTTGTTCGGATCATCGCCTTTTGCTGAACCAGCAGCTCGTTGACCGAAGCCTGGTATTTCTCGAGTGCCGCTATCGCGGTATCGAAATACTGCCTGACGTAGTCGGGGACCGAATCCATGTCCAGAAACTCGAGCGCATCGGAAATATCCTCCATGGCATAACCCAAGGCAGTTTCCGAGGATTCGTCGCCATCGGCAAAGAAGCGCTGTGAGGCCATTCGCATCATGAGGGTATCGTGAATCAGCTGTTCCAGAACGACGCGCAACCGGCTGTCCGGTTCTCTGTTGGTAACGCCATCAATGGCCCTGCGCAGTGCCTCTGATGCTGTGGGGCCGTATTGGTCCAGTTCGTCGGCAATGATATTTTTTACTTGCTGCTTGGCGGGCACCAGTTCGCTTTTGAAGACATTCGCGTATTGCAATGTCGCCTCTTCGATCTCTGCAACCAGTTGCACACGGTCGGCACTTTTGATCGTCTGTTGCGCTGCCGACAACTCCCTGAAGAAATCTGTCTCCAACTGCTCGAAGCGGGCCAGGATGTCTTCGTTACCGGTGGCGTAGTAGTCGAAGACTCTCAGTCTCATGGTGTAAAGGTTGATAAGCACACCGGTCGCAACGGCGGTTTCCGGTGCCAGGTCCCTAGCCACCGTATCCATTCGCGCTCCAAGGTTCTGAAATTCCCGGATGCTGTAAAAGGTGACGAGGGCGAACAAAAGCAGAATAAAAACAGGTGCTATCAGGAGTTTTCCGCTTACACCAAGCCGACGTTCAATGAATTCTAGTTTTTCTACAGCCACTGGTCTGCCCCTCTATGCGTGTATGCGTGCGAGATCTCTTGGTTAACGGCTGTTCCGGCATAATCTGGAGCCGCCCAACCAATTTATTCAACGAAGTTTGCTTGGGTCGCAATCATGGGGGAAAGCTCCAGGTTCCAGTGAGCCATGCCGCTTCGGCTATAGATGTAGTGCCCGCTCAGGGAATTCATTTTCGGAATGCGGGCGGGCTTGACACCGTTAAGGATGAGGGATGCCAAGCGGGCGGCAGTAATGCCTTCCTGGTGAGCCGAAATGGTGAAGCCGCCAATGGCTTGCTGCTTACCAATGTTGATATCCCAGAAGGAAAAGATGGGAACCCGGCTTTGATTGAACGCTCTGGTAATGAGTTCGTCCGGTGCGATGTAGGTGCCCTCTGCATCCCGGATGGTGTGGTGGGTGCCAACGATGATCGCGTCGTACAGTTCGTGGGCCCGTACAACCGACTGCAACCAGGTGTCCTTGTCGTTGGTAAGGACGATGTCCAGTTTGGAACCATATATTTCGGCACTTCTCTTGTCGCCGAAGTATTCATTGACTGCGTTTCGCATGGTGGGTGAGTCGTCCATTAATACAAGAAAGTGTTTATCCACTTTCAATACTTTCTGAAGATGACGGATGCTCTCCTCAAAAAATGGTCGTTCCAGCAAACCGGCGACCAAATCGTGTTCCAGGGTAGGGTGCTGTGCGGGACCGCCGTTGACACCCAGGAATACAACCGGAATCTTCCGCTCAACCAAGTGGTTGGCCATGAGGGAGAATGCGTTGTCGTCTCCCAGAATGGCAATGTCAGGCTGGATCTCGGTAATGGATTGCTGGAGGCTGGCTACTTTTTGGGGCCATTCTGATTTCGGTAATCGTTTGGTGTCGAGGGCAAGCACGTGAATGTCGTGGTCGTCGCCCAGCACTGATTGGACGGCGGCGATATAATCAGCGTCCCATTTATAGCCTTGATGATAGCTTTCTATAATCACCACGGTTTTGCTGAAACACAGGGGGCTTACCAGCAGAAGAGCCAGGAGGAGCGTACGCATTGGGTGTTCCTTATTATTGTACGAGTGAAGTCTGCACCCGTTCTTTCTTGTTGAAAGCGCTTGTTTTTATCGTTATTCCGTTGAACCAAACAGGAACCGTGCCAGCTTTCTACGTCATTGTTTTATAGAAGTATTTACGAATGGGTAGGCGTTGGGATTGGGAACATGGGTGCTGAGTGTCTGGTTTTAGCGACACAATGTTCAGAATGGGGATAAAGCTGTCTGATTTATCGGACGGTGCTGTCCTGATATCCGGACTTCGTTAGGGTAAGTTGGGACGGTCTCCGTGGCTCAGGCGCCTGTTTCGAACGTCGAGGCTCGGCGGGATGCCCAGGCGAACCCCAGTAATCCGACAATTGGGCCGGGAACCAGCAGCCAGGCCGCGTCCAGACCGATACGATCGAACAGCGCGGTGGTTGCAGCGATCGATACCACGGTAATCGCAAAGCCGATGGAATTTTGAATCGCCAGCGCGGCACCAACTACTTCCTTTGGGCAAGCTTGCGCGGACAGGGCGGAGAACTGGGGAGAATCCGCAATCACGGTCGCGCCCCAGGCGAGTAGGAGTATTCCCAGCCACATGGCAGGCAAGTCACGCCAGAAGAGAGCAAACACCACTGCGCAAACACAAGAGGAGGCCAGTGCACCGACCGCAACTTTTGCACTCCCAATACGACGTGACAGGAATCCCCCAACAAGACACCCCAAAGCGCCGATGCCAATGATACTGAACGCCATACCCGATAATCCGACGGCCGAGTATTCACTGATGAGTGCCGTATTGGCCACAAGCAGTGGTACCACCGTCCAGAACGCGTAAAGCTCCCACATATGCCCGAAATAGCCCAGGGCTGCAGCACGAAATCGATTGACCTTGAAGGCGTCAAAGACCGTCAGCGGTCGCTCGGAGGCGGTGCCCGATGATTGTTTTTTCTGGCCTGCACCTGGTAAATGAGGGCCATCTCCAAGCAGATGGATAAGAACGGCGCCAAATAGCGCAAGTAGCGATGATGCCAGGATGACGTACTGCCATGGCAGGTCCGCACCGGCTTCTCGCAACGCATGGGGTAGTGCGGTGCCAAGCGTCAGCATGGCGACGAGCTGGGCGAGGGCCTGCCCGGTCCGCTCGGGAGCCCAGCTGACGATCAACTTCATGCCCACGGGGTAGATGCCCGCCAAACTCAGGCCAACCAGGAAGCGGAACACAATGCCACTGGCCAGACCCTCCGAAAACCAGGCGAAGCAGGCATTGAACAAAGCACCGCAAGCCGCACTCACCACAAAAATAAGGCTGGCACGATACCGCTCTGCCAGGCCTCCCAAAGCCATGATCATTGTGCCCAGGATAAAGCCGCCCTGAACTGCGTTGGTCAGCCAGCCAATATCAGCAGCACTGATCTGCCAACTGGTCATCAGGGTATCCGTAGCACTATTGGCGCTGAACCACAGCGATGTTCCGAACAGTTGGGCGAGGGCGATTGTCGCAACGGGGCCAAGCCTGCGCAAAAACCTTGAAGGGATGGGGGTAGCCCCCTCAAATTGTCCAGACGTCATAAATGCGCTCCATATCCGTCGCGGCCATCAGTGTAGACTGACCGGCTGGCACAGTACACTGATGCACCATTCGGCATTTGGCGTAGAAACTGGGCGCCAGATGAAGTACCCAGATGGAAAAACAGGAATGTGGCAGGTTTTCAGTGTTCGCTGGAAGCGTGGTACCTTCGGGCAAGCAGACTTTATCGTTGGATATCAGAAAACTAAAGCGGGTGGATAGACTCTATGGACGTAATGATCATCGGCGCGGGGATTATGGGAACCACGTTTGCCACGTTGGCAAAAGAGCTGGCTCCTGAGTTGAATATCACCATCCTGGAAAGATTGGAGGGCGCCGGAGAGGGTAACTCGTGGGTGTTCAACAACGCCGGCACGGGACACGAGGCGAACTGCGAGCTGAACTACACGCCGGTGGACGAAGAGGTTATCTCAGTCGAAAAGGCCTTGAAGATCCATGCGCAATTCAACGTGGCCAAGCAGTTCTGGGCGCACCTGATCAAAAAAGGCGCGATCAAGGACCCCAAGACGTTCATCAATCAGACCAAGCACTGCACCATCGTCTCCGAATCCTCAATCGACGAATTGCGACTGCGGTTCAAGGAAATGTCTGCTCATCATTTTTTTGAGAGCATGCGTTTCTCGGAGGATTTCGACGAAATCAAGAGCTGGATCCCCTATTTGATGGAAGGGCGTCCGCGCCATGAGAAAATGGCGGCGACCGTTATAGAAACAGGCACGGACGTGAATTTCGGTGCTCTGACCCAACAAATGGCTGAACACGCTGCTCAAGACCTGGGTGTGAAGATTGAGTACGGCACCCATGTTAAACGCGTACACAAGAGCCCCGCGGGGAGCTGGCTTATAGAAACCGAACGCCACGGAGCCCACGCTCGTTACAAGGCTGATGTACTGTTTGTTGGTGCGGGTGGGGGTGCATTCCCGATCCTGAAGAAAAGCCACCTGCCGTTTGCGAAACGGTTTACAGGCTTTCCCGTCGGCGGGCGGTTCCTGCAGGCCCCGATCAGCGCAGAGCAGGCCGATCATTACCGGGCAAAAACCTATGGCAAAGCAAAAGTAGGCGCGCCCCCTATGTCGGTGCCGCATCTGGATTTGCGAGTGGCGGATGGCAAACACTACCTGTTGTTCGGCCCATTTGCCTCTTTCAAGCCCGTTCTGGAGAAAGGCCGTGGATTCTTTGACTACCTCCGGGCAATGCGCCTGCATGATATCCCAGGATTGCTGAATGTCACCCTGGAGCACTTCCCATTGGTGAAATACCTGGTTTCAGAGACCTTCAAGGGCGAGAAGAGCATGTTCGAGGAGCTTGAAAGCTTTGCGCCCGGCCTGAGCAAAAAATTTGACTGGAAACCGGTTCACGCCGGCCAACGGGTTCAGATTATCAAGGACGGCGATCTGCAGATGGGCACGGAAATCCTCGTGTCCAAGGACAAAACCTACGGAACCTTGTTGGGAGCATCGCCTGGGGCATCGGTTTCGCCGGAGGTAATGCTGCGGTGCCTGGAACAACTGCTACCGGCCATTTTTACCAAAGAGGAAGCCAGGAAAATGAAGAAAGAGATTTTTCCTGAAGATGATCTGGATACCCTGGCCACGAATCCTGATCGTTATCGGGAAATCCGTGATGCCGTTAATAAACAGTTGGGGATAGTTTGAAGTAGGGGCGTTCCATGATTCCGGAGTTACAGGTCAGAATCATGGAACGCCATAGGAGTAGCACCTGAATGGGCGGCGACTACCTAGACATAGAAGTCCAGGTCCTCCTGGGCTTTCAACAGGTCCCGCATCTTGATGGGGTCATCACCAAAGAAGAAGACCAGGCCCCAATGAGTACCGAAGGCGGACCGGTCAGGAACCGTTTCTTCCGTCGGTGCAACGAGTTCGTGTGACTCGAAATAGGGGTGATCAACACATTCCGGAGGCATTTCCAGCTTGCTGACCACGCGGCGTCTCGGATAAACACCAAAGCAACCGGCATAGCCCTTGGCATCGACCACTTCGCGTGGGAAGAATTTTTCCACTTCTTCTTTGGTGCTCTTGGGATCAAATACCAGCATTGACGCCTGGTACGCGTTAAACCCATACGCACGTTCAATCAGCTCAAACGCCTTGAAGCCGGGTGGGCGGTAAGCAACCTCACCAAAATACATTTCACCATCAGCAGTAACGAAGTACTCAGGGTGAATCAAGCCAAACTTAATATCGAACGTTTTGATCAGCAACTCGATCTGCTTGGTGATGGCATTGCGCCAGCTTTCGAGTTGCTCGGTCGCCGGAACGAAAACGGAATAGCCCAGCGTTACGTACTCAGAGATGTTGAGAAACTTGATCTTGCCGTCGTGAATCCATGCCTCAACGGCAAATTCCCAGCCGCTCAGGTGGCTTTCCATGAGCAACGGATATTCTTCCGCTGGAATGTTGTCAATTTCCTCAAGCGTACGGATCATTCGATGGCCGAGGCAACCAGCCTTGTCAAACGCCTTGACGTGAATGGGGTCGTCCGGGTCGCCATCCAGTTTCAGCAGGGTCTGGTTGACACGCTTCATGAAACGGACGATGTCGTCTTTCTCGTGGGCCTCCTCGAAGATCCCGACCCGAATGCCGCCAAGCTGGGCACGGCGCTTCATCAAAGCCTTGTCACGGAACAAAATCGACTGCCCGTACATGCGAGGGCTGTCCAGGAGCACTGAGTTAATCGCCCCAGACCACTCAACGGTCTCTTCGAACAGCGGTATGGCAACATCAACGCCTTCCTCTTTCAGCCTTTCAGCAATCTGCAGGGACCGATCATTCAAACGGATAAAGTCCCAGGGAATAAAGGGAATCTTGTTTGCGGTACAGAAATCCGCAGCCCATTCCGGAGCAACAACGATGTAGCGGCGGTCGAACTTCTGTGCGGCCTTGATGGCATTGACGCTCCAGCCAAGCAGGGCGATATAGCCTTTGTTCGGATCCTTTGGGGTCTCCGTACCTTTAACAGAGTCCATTTCCGGATCAAGCCAGGCAGCCACATCATTTGATAAGGGCGCTTCTTGTGTCGTCGACATGTGTCGTTCTCCTTGCAACCTGCCCGATAGGAGCATGTAAGTAGTTGAAATTATTGTGGGGCAAGTATCGTGAGTTAATACATCCTCTCTATCAACATAGTCGCTATCTCCCCAGAATGAAAAGAATGTTCCGGAATCATCTGTTTCGTCACTCGAATGATTTTGCGACAACTGATATTGAATGATTGCTCAACAATGCCTAGAGTGTGAGTTCCTGACACAGACCGCCGGAGGCCCTCAATGATCAGATTCTATTTCCACCCCAGACCTAACCCGATGAAAGTGGCGTTGTATCTCGAAGAGACAGGTACGCCTTACGAACTGGTTCCCGTCGATACCCTCAAGGGCGAGCAGCATAAACCGGAGTTCAGGGCCATTAACCCCAACGGCAAAACCCCTGCGATCGACGATGATGGAGTGCGGGTATTCGACTCCAATGCCATTTTGCTTTATCTGTCGGAGAAGAGCGGTAAGCTGGGCGGAACGCCTGAAAACCGGGCTGAACTGCTGTCCTGGATGATGTTTGTGGCGTCTGGCTTGGGGCCGTACTCCGGTCAGTCAGTGCATTTCCGGCATGCAGCGCCGGAACAGATTCCTTATGCCACTAATCGCTATCAGCGCGAAGCACAGCGCCACTATGAAGTGCTGGATACGCATCTGGCAGATCGCACGTATCTGGTGGGCGAAGAATTCAGCATTGCGGATATTGCAGCCTGGGGCTGGGTTGATAAAGCTGGAGTGGTGCTCGGAGATGCTGAGCTGGCCGGCTTCCCGAACCTGAAGCGGTGGTTTGACAGCATCAACAATCGTCCGGCAGTCGCGCGTGCCAGGGCCGTCGGCCAGGACGTTCCATTCCAAACCGAAATGGATGATGCAGCACGCCGAGCCCTTTTCCCGCAAAACTACCCGGAGCGGGCGTAAACATGATTGATCTTCACTACTGGCCAACACCCAATGGCCACAAGATCACGATCTTTCTTGAAGAAGCGGGGCTTGAATATGATATCCACCCGGTGGATATCAGTGCTGGGGACCAGTTCAAGCCATCGTTTTTGGCAATTTCACCCAATAACCGAATGCCGGCGATCGTTGATCACTCGCCGGCATTCGGCGAAGGGCCGCTTTCCGTTTTCGAGTCTGGCGCCATTCTGCTGTACCTGGCAGAAAAAACAGGCCGCTTTCTGCCCGGGGATCCCCGGGCTCGTATCACCGTCATACAGTGGCTGATGTGGCAGATGGGTGGACTTGGCCCAATGGCGGGACAGAACCATCACTTCGTAAAATACGCGCCGGAAAAAATTCCTTATGCCATTCAGCGTTACGTGAATGAGACCAATCGGCTTTATGGCGTACTCAACAAACAGTTGGAAGGACGCAACTGGATTGCAGGTGACTACTCCATTGCTGACATGGCGACCTATCCCTGGGTTGTGCCGCATGAAACTCAACAGCAGAACCTTGATGATTTCCCGAATCTGAAGCAGTGGTTCAATGCCATGCAGGCGCGACCGGCGGTGGTCAGAGCGTATGAAAAGGGAGCCCCGTGGTCCAGTCGGCCAGCCGTGACGGAAGAGGGTAAGAGTCTACTGTTTGGTCAGACGGCCAATCGATAGACGTCAAGCAAGACTGATCTCCCTACTTGCTGACTTATTGGTTACACTGGTTCTACGCATCAGGAGAAAGCCGAAGAGAACGCAATGGGCGCTGAGAAGCAACGTATCCAACCAGAGTTCGAGTGGGTAGATCAGCGGGGTGACGAGTCGATCCGATACCTGGATCACGGTTACCCGAGCCCGCTCGTGCGCTGGCACTATCACGAGGAATATGAACTCCATCTGATCACCGAGACCTCCGGAAAGGTGTTCGTGGGTGATTATATCGGCAATTTTGCCCCCAACAGCCTGATCCTTGTGGGGCCCAACCTTCCTCACAACTGGATCAGTCAGCTAGAAAAGGGCGAGCATGTTGAGCTTCGTGACCGCGTCATCAATTTTTCCCACGATCTGATTACCGCCTCTGAATCGGTGTTTCCTGAAACGCGCGCCCTGGCTCCGTTCTGGCAGCGTGCTCAATACGGCATTGAGTTCCGGAATCGCGAAGGAATTGATAGAGCGATAGGGTTGTTTGAAGAAGTCGCCACTTCGAGTGGCTTTAGACGCTTGACGCGTTTCTGGGCAATGGTTGAGATCCTGGCGGCGATGGATGACTATCGCGTGCTGTCTTCGTCGACGTACCTTCCGATTACCGATGAAAAGATCCTAAACCGACTGAATCAGGCGTTGAACCATATTTTCGAGCATTATCTGTCAAGTATCTCCCTGGAAGACGTTGCTGCGCATGTGAACATGAGCCCAACCTATTTCTCCAAGTTTTTCAAGAAGGCCACCGGCCATCGATTCATTGAATTCGTTAATACCCTTCGGGTCAACAAAGCCTGTGAACGCCTGGCGCATACGGATGATCCAATTACGGAGATCTGCTTTCAGGTTGGCTTCAACAACATCGCCAATTTCAATCGCCGGTTTTCCGATGTGAAGGGCATGACGCCGTCTGAATACCGCCGAACCTCCATGGACGCGTTGTATCAGCGGTAATCAGTACCTCATCTGTTTTATCCCTTTCTCTGCACATCCTCTTTTTTTCTCAGAATGATACTTTCTGGTGACGTTCACGGGTTCCACTCGACCTTACTTTGTCGCCAATAGCCCACACAGCCTGTATTTGTAGCCGCCTTTAGCTAAATGAGCGGGGGAGGCGCCCCCATTGGTGATGGCAAAAAAGTATAGAAAAATGACAGGGTATGTATTTGTTCAGTTCTGACATTAAGCGTGTAATAGCACCATTGATTCGCTTTCCTGACGAGAGGTGATCCGTCAGATCAAAGTACCCGGAATGCTCCGGCCAATCCGGACATTCTGAACGACCTACTCCAAAAACAAACAGAGGTTGGAACATGAACAACAAACGATATCTGTCCGCTGTTATGGCGGTTGGCATGACGGCCGTCGCGTCCTCCGCAATGGCTGCCACCAAAGTGACCATTGGCACTGTTAACAATGGCGACATGGTTCGCATGCAGGGCCTTTCCGACGAATTCGAAAAGCTTCATCCAGACATCGATCTGAATTGGGTAGTACTTGAGGAAAATGTCCTTCGCCAGCGCCTGACTACCGATATTGCGACGGACGGCGGTCAATTCGATGTGATGACAATTGGAATGTACGAGGCCCCGATCTGGGGAGAGAAGGGGTGGCTGACCCCGATGGAGGATCTGCCTTCGGATTACGATCTGGCCGATATCTTTCCATCAGTTCTCGGCGGCCTGTCCTCCGACGGTACCTTGTACGCACTGCCGTTTTACGCCGAAAGTTCGATGACGTTCTATCGCAAGGACCTTTTTGAAGCCAATGGGCTGAGCATGCCGCAACAGCCTTCCTGGGATCAAATGAAAACCTTCGCCGAGACGCTCCATAAGCCAGAAGATGAGCAGTACGGTATCTGCCTGCGTGGCAAAGCAGGGTGGGGCGAGAATATGGCTCTGATCACAACCATGGCTAACGCCTTTGGTGCACGCTGGTTTGATGAAAACTGGAAGCCCGAATTCACTGGCGAAGAGTGGGGCAACGCCGTCAGCTTCTACGTCGACCTTCTCGGGAACTACGGCCCTCCGGGCGCTTCATCCAATGGCTTTAACGAGAACCTGGCGCTGTTCAACAGTGGCAAGTGCGCCATGTGGGTAGACGCGACTGTCGCCGGATCATTTCTTACCGATGAGTCTCAAAGCAGGGTAGCGGAGCACATCGGCTTTGCCTTGGCGCCAGAACAGGTAACGTCAAAAGGTTCGGGATGGTTGTGGTCCTGGGCCCTCGCCGTTCCGGTGAGCTCAGATGCCAAGGAAGCGGCCAAGACCTTTATCACCTGGGCGACCTCGCGGGCTTACAGCCAGCTGGTTGAGGAAACCTATGGTATTGCCAACGTGCCGCCCGGCACACGCACCTCCACCTACGACAACGCTGAATACCTGGAAGCTGCGCCGTTCGCGACCCGAACCCTGGAAGCAATCGGCAACGCCGACCCCAACGATTCCACGTTGAATCCTTCCCCCTATGTGGGCGTTCAGTTTGCGGCCATCCCTGAGTTCCAGTCGATCGCAACCCAGGTCGGCAAGCTGATCTCGGGCGCCCTGGCAGGGTCGATGTCGGTTGATCATGCCCTGAAAGCGGCACAATCGATCACCCTTCGAGAGATGACTCGCGCCCGCTATTACTCCAACTAAATACCCGGCCAAGACGAAACAACAATGACCTGATGCAGGGTCCGCTTAGGCGGAGCCTGTTTGGGGGTCACCGGAGAACCGATATGAAAACAACCGCTCTGAATGCAGGTCCCGCGAGCTCCGCCGCGGAACCCAAACAGGACAGCCGCCAGGGAAGTATTAGAAAGACCTCCCGCATCAATCGTTTCATGGTGTCGCCGTCGGTGCTCGTCCTGGCGCTGTGGATGGTGATTCCGCTGTCCATGACCATCTACTTTTCAGTGATTCGCTATAACCTGCTGTACCCCGGCGATAACGAATTTGTGGGGCTGGAAAACTTCCAGTTCTTTGTCACTGATTTCGGTTTTATGGCCGGAATGAGCAACACCCTGCTACTGGTCGGTTCCGTGCTGTTAATTACGGTGGTCCTGGGTGTACTGATTTCGCTGCTTGTTAACCAAGCGTTCTGGGGGCGGGGTATCGTCCGGATTCTCCTCATATCCCCGTTCTTTATTATGCCGACCGTAAACGCGCTGATCTGGAAAAACCTGCTGCTGCACCCGGTTTCAGGTGTCTTTGCAGCCATCTGGAAGTTCTTCGGCGCCACGCCGATCGATTGGTTTTCCGAGTTTCCGTTGTTCTCGATCATCATGATCGTGTCATGGCAGTGGCTGCCGTTCGCCATCCTGCTGCTGATGACCGCATTGCAATCGCTGGATCAGGAACAGCAGGAAGCGGCCCGCCTTGACGGCGCCGGACCCTGGGCTCTGTTCTTCCATCTCACCTTGCCGCACCTTGCTCGTCCGATCGCGGTGGTGGTGATGATCGAAACCATCTTCCTGCTGTCGATTTTTGCGGAGATCTTTACCACCACGGGCGGTGGCCCGGGTTACGAGACCACCAACCTTGCGTACCTCATCTACAGCCAGGCGTTGCTGCAGTTCGACGTTGGACTGGCTTCAGCCGGTGGCCTGATTGCCGTTGTGCTGGCCAACATCGCCGCCTTCTTCCTGGTGCGGCTGATCGGCAAAAGCCTGACCGAAAAACAATGATTCACGGAGGTTACAACATGCTTAGCCTGAAACAACGACGTAGCCTGAACACCCTGCTCATGGGGGTGCTGGCGTGGGGTGTGGCCCTGGCCATTTTCTTCCCGATTTTCTGGATGCTGCTGACCAGCTTCAAAACAGAAATCGATGCCTTTGCCACGCCACCGCAATTGTTCTTCTCGCCGACCCTCGAGAATTACACGCTGGTTAACGAACGCAGTGACTATCTGCACTTTGCCTGGAATTCGGTAGTGGTGTCTTTCGGCTCCACGATCATCGGAATGATGCTCGCCGTACCCGCTGCCTATTCCATGGCCTTTTTCGAGACCAAGCGTACCAAAGGGACACTGTTGTGGATGCTATCCACCAAAATGCTGCCGCCGGTTGGCGTGCTGGTGCCGATTTACCTGATCTTCAAAGACACGGGTTTGCTCGATACCAAAACCGGACTGGTGATCATCTATACGCTGATCAATCTGCCGATCATGATCTGGATGGCCTACACCTACTTTAAAGAGATTCCCAAAGAGGTACTTGAGGCAGCCCGAATGGACGGCTCCACACTGTTCCAGGAGATCTGGCGGGTGCTGCTGCCCATGAGCAAGGGCGGTCTGGCGGCAACGGTGCTGCTGTCACTGATCCTGAGTTGGAACGAGGCGTTCTGGTCGCTCAACCTCACGGCGTCGGAAGCGGCCCCGCTGACGGCCCTGATCGCATCTTACTCAAGTCCTGAAGGCTTGTTCTGGGCCAAGTTGTCAGCCGTATCGACCCTGGCCTGTGCCCCCATTCTTATCTTTGGCTGGATCAGCCAGAAACAGCTGGTTCGCGGCTTGTCCTTTGGCGCCGTCAAATAACGGAGATTTCCCATGGCTAACTTAACAATAAAGAACCTCAAGAAATCCTTCGGGGAGACAGAAATTCTCAAAGGCATCAATCTTGAGATCAAAGACAATGAGTTTGTGGTGTTTGTCGGACCATCAGGGTGTGGCAAGTCGACCCTGCTACGTTCCATCGCGGGCCTGGAAGAGGTGACCGGTGGCCACATCCTGCTGGATACGAAAGAGATCACCGATTTGGCCCCGGCCAAACGGGATCTGGCAATGGTGTTCCAGAGCTACGCCCTGTACCCCCATATGTCCGTACGAAAAAACATGTCGTTTGCACTGGAACTGGCTAAAGAGAAAAAAGAGGTTATCCATAACAAGGTAGCCGAAGCGGCCCGAATTCTGGAGCTGGACCCGCTGCTGGAACGCAAACCCAAAGAGCTGTCCGGTGGCCAGCGCCAGCGGGTGGCCATTGGTCGTGCAATTGTACGCCAGCCCAAAGTATTCTTGTTCGATGAGCCGCTCTCGAACCTGGACGCTGCGCTGCGGGTACAGATGAGGCTCGAGCTGGCCAGACTTCACCATGACCTTAACGCGACCATGATTTACGTAACCCACGACCAGGTCGAGGCTATGACTCTCGCGGACAAAGTCGTTGTGTTGAATCAGGGCCGGATTGAGCAGGTAGGAACGCCCCTCGACCTTTACCGTAACCCGGCCAACCGATTTGTCGCAGGTTTCCTTGGGATGCCCAAGATGAGCTTCCTGCCGGGCAAAGTAACCGCACTTGATGCCTCAAGCGTCACGGTTGAACTGACTTCCGGTACTACAGTGACCTTGCCCGCGGCCAGCGAACACCTGAGTCAGGGCAGTGCTGTCACCGTTGGGGTTCGACCGGAAAACATCGATGTGGTTGAACCCAGCGAGAGCTCACTGACCGGCCACATGGACATCGCCGAAAGCCTGGGTAGCGATACCTATTGCTATGTAAAGACCGATGGCCAGGAAACGCTGACTGTCCGCATGCCCGGCAACTTTGCCTGCAACTACGGTGATCGCATCGGTTTACGCCTGCATGTGGATGAGTGCCACTTGTTCGACGAGCTAGGCAATGCCGTTCAGAAACCCAGCCGATTGGCAGCGTGACATCTTATGAAACTGAATAACTCAGCATTGGACCAACTGAGTCCAGAGGTGTCCGTGCCTGTTTTTGAACGGAGTAACCTCAGACAAGGCATCGTTCATATTGGCGTGGGCGGATTCCACCGTGCCCATGAAGCGGTCTATACCCACCAGCTGTTGCAGGCAGGTGGCAGCCCGGACTGGTCGATTTGTGGTGTTGGGCTGCGTGAAGGTGATCGAGCCATGCATCAGGTGTTGTCTGATCAGGACCACCTCTACACCCTGATCGAGCTCGGCGCCGACCGCACCAATACCCTCAGTGTCATCGGCTCCATCACCGGTTTCATGTTCGCGCCTGATGAGCAGGACGCTGTCATTGAGAAAATGGCGAGCTCCGAAGTGAAGATCGTCTCGCTGACGATTACCGAGGGTGGCTACAACGTGGACGACAACACCGGGAGGTTCAATGAAAACCACCCGGACGTTCTTCACGACCTGGAAAATCCGCAGCAACCGCGCACGGTCTTTGGCTATTTGACTGAGGCCCTATGCCGCCGCCGAGAGCGTAATCTGCCGCCATTCACCGTCCTGTCGTGTGACAACCTGCCAGAGAACGGCCAGGTGGCCTGCGGTGCCCTGTTGAGCTTTGCCCGTCTGAGGGATGCCGATCTTGCAGGCTGGATCGGCGAAAAGGTGAGTTTCCCTAGCAGCATGGTTGACCGCATTACACCGGGAACCCATGACAAACATCGCCAGTGGCTGAAAGAGAACTACGACCTGGAAGATGGCTGGCCAGTGATCTGCGAGCCTTTTTACCAGTGGGTGCTGGAGGATGATTTCTGTAACGGTCGTCCGGAATGGGAAGCGGTTGGTGTTCAGTTCACGGACGACGTCGCCCCTTACGAGCGTATGAAAATCCGCCTGTTGAATGCCAGCCATTCCGCTATGGCCTACCTTGGGTATCTTTCCGGTTATCGATATACCCATGAGGTTATGGCGGATGATCGGTTCAGCCGTTTTATTCGCAGCTTCATGGATGAAGACGTGACACCGATACTGGGAGAAATTTCAGGCATCGATGTGCCCACGTACAAGCAGACCCTGATCGAACGCTTCTCCAACCCTCAAATGGGCGATGAGTTGGCCCGGCTGTGTATGGACGGCTCCAGCAAGATACCGAAGTTCCTGGTGCCGACGGTGCAGACACTGGTGAACGAAGGACGACCGCTGTCTCGTGTTGCCATGATCATTGCCAGCTGGGCGCTCTACCTCCGTGGCAAAGATGAGCAGGGACAACCGCACGAGATCAATGATCCCATGGCCCCCCGACTGCAGGCGGCCGTTGAAGACAGAGCCAACCTGACCCCGGAGTTTCTGGGAATGGCAGACCTTTTTGGGACCACGCTCGCCAGTTCCAGCGACTTTGAAGAGGCCTTCGATAGGGCACTCGACAAGCTGGAAACAAAAGGGGTTTTTGCAGCCCTCGGCGAGACCTGACCTGACGAACATTAGGGAGCACAGATATGAATGCACTGGGCAAATCCGAGTCCTGGAGCAGGCTGGAACAACTTGCCAACGAGACTCGGAACGACCGGATCGCGGATTATTTCAAAGCGGATCCGGACCGTTTCAATAAGATGAGCCTCCGGTTAGGTGAGCTGTTTCTGGACTATTCCAAGAACAAGGTATCGCCGCAGGTGATGGATGCGCTGTTCGAGATGGCCAAACAGTCGCCGTTGGAGTCGCGCCGGGAACAGATGTTTTCCGGGGAAACCATTAACATCACCGAACAGCGGCCGGTTCTGCATACCGCCTTGCGCAACCTGGGTGAGGCACCGATTGTCGTGAATGGCCACGACGTCATGCCAGAGGTTCGGGCCAGCCTGGAAAAACTCAGGGCCTTCACCGAGCAGGTCAGGAACGGACAATGGCTGGGCTATACCGGCAAGCGCATTCGCGACGTTGTAAATATTGGCATTGGCGGTTCAGACCTTGGGCCCAGCATGGTGTGTCGCGCCTTGCTTGATTACCAGCATCAGGAAATGAACGTCCACTTCATTTCCAACGTCGACGGCCGTCACCTCAAGAAAGTGCTGAAAGGGCTGGATCCGGAAACCACTTTGTTCGTTGTATCGACCAAGACCTTCTCCACCCAGGAAACCTTGTTGAATGCGAACAGTGCCAAGCGCTGGTTCCAGGAACAGACCCAAAGCACCACAGCCGACATGGGCCAGCACTTTGTCGCGGTGTCCACCAACATCAACGCAGCAACGGAATTTGGCATCCGCGAGGACAGCATCTTTGAATTCTGGGATTGGGTAGGTGGCCGCTATTCGCTCTGGTCCAGCATTGGCTTGCCCATTGCCTTGAGTATCGGGTTCGAAGCATTTATCGAGCTGCTTGAGGGCGCTTTCATAATGGACCAGCACTTCAGGGAGGCACCTTTTGAGGCCAATATGCCGGTCGTGCTAGCTCTTATCGGCATCTGGAACATCAATTTCCTGAGTGCCGAAACCCAGGCGATTATTCCTTACGATCAGGCGCTGCACCAATTACCGGCGTTCCTCCAGCAACTGGATATGGAAAGTAACGGCAAGTCAGTGGACATCGATGGCAAGCCGGTCAGCCACGCCACCGGTCCCATTGTGTGGGGGCAAACCGGCTCCAACGGTCAACATGCGTTCTTTCAGTTACTGCATCAGGGCACACGCTTCGTACCCATCGACTTTATTGCGACGCTGAAACCCGAGGACGACACCAAAGACCACCATTTTGCCTTGCTGACTAACATGCTGGCTCAGGCCAATGCCTTTATGAATGGCGACACCCAGAACGACCAATACGCCAGTTGCCCGGGCAATCGCCCAAGCAACGTGCTGCTACTGGACGAATTGAACCCCAGGAATCTGGGCGCCTTGATTGCCCTCTACGAACACAAGGTCTTTGTGCAGGGTGCTATCTGGAACATCAACTCCTTCGACCAGTGGGGCGTGCAGCTGGGCAAGCGGCTGGCCAACGATATCAGCCGTGATATTGAACAACAGAGCGACAGGTACGATCCGTCAACCCAGGGGCTGATGGACATCGTCAAACAGCACCTGAACACGGGTACAGCCAATTCGGACCCAGCGGTGGAAGAGGGGAGCAGTCGATGATCAAGGTTATTTCATTTGGTGAAGCCCTGGTGGACATGCTCTCAAGCAGGGTGAGCGAAGACCAGGCTGAAAACTCTGATTCGGTCAACGAGCGCTTCACAAAGTTTCCAGGTGGTGCACCTGCCAACGTAGCTGCTGCGATCGGTAAACTCGGCGGAGACAGCTATTTCGCCGGCAAAGTGGGCGCTGACATGTTCGGTGATTTTCTCGTTAAGTCGCTGGAAGCCATGCATGTGCGAACAGACTACCTGCTACAAACCAGTGAAGCGAAAACTGCCTTGGCCTTTGTGTCATTGGATAAGACCGGAGAGCGAAGTTTTGAATTCTACCGCGGACCATCGGCTGACCTGTTATTCGCCCCACACGAATTCCAGCCAGAATGGTTCGACGACCGCGGCATTTTCCATTTCTGCTCCAACACGCTGACTGAACCGGGCATTCTGGAAGCAACCCAGGCGGGACTGGAAAAGGCCAGAGCAGCGGGATGGCTGGTGAGTTTTGATATGAACCTCAGAAATAACCTCTGGCCCAAAGGCACAGATCCCTATGCTCCGGTGTGGGCCTGTGTGGAGCAAGCGGATCTTGTGAAGCTATCCGCAGAAGAACTGGCCTTCTTGTGCAGACACCAGAACGAAACCGAGGTGTTGCAGAAAATCTTGAAGGGAGGCGCTTCTTTGGTGTTGGTTACAGACGGCGGAAAGCCATTGCGTTACTTCACCTCATCTCATTACGGCTGCATCGAGCCACGAAACGTGCAGATGGTTGATAGCACCGCCGCTGGCGATGCGTTCGTTGGTGGGTTGCTCTATCGGTTGTCGGACCTGGATATAACCGCTGCCAGTCTTAAGGCGTTGGGCGAAGACCCCGAGCAACTTGAAGACATACTGACCTTTGCCAGTGCCTGTGGTGCGCATGCGGTGACTCATGCAGGCGCCTTCACCTCTTTGCCAGGCCTGGAGGACGTTTCGGCTTACCTGCCCGGATAGGGGCATGCCCGACACAGCGCTCGGCAGCTCTACCTATCTGCGCACACTCTCCTACAGGTTCCCTCTGACAGGTGCCAAGTATCCATCGTGGTAGCGAGCGTTACCTTTCGATCAGTGTCTGTCACAATTGTCTATACTTACCAGACTATAGAAACGGTGACGCCCGCCGTTCTCGAACCAAAAGCGCAGAGGGGCGCCTCTCATGCAGCGTGCGGTATCAGTTGTTACTCTTTACAGGGTTGTCGCGGTATTGCTGATGTTCTGTGGAGCTATCAGCCACGCGGCTGCGTCACCATCGACGATAAAAATCTGTTATGAACCCTGGGACCCATACATCTTTAAGGATCATCAGGGAGAGGTGCGCGGCATTGCCGTGGAACTGATGAATGTCGCACTCAATGATCTGGGGCTGATCGCTGCCTACGAGGAATTGCCGTTTAAACGCTGTATATCAGAGGTTCAATCAGGCGCCTCAGACATCGCCGTACCAATTACAGAGGGGCGGGACACACTTCTGCACTCGCGAACCGTATTTGCTCACTGGACGGTGGCTGCGATCGTACCTGAAAGTCTATCCATTGAAGAACCGGTGACTCTGGAGAAGCTGGATGACCTTAGCGTTCTAATAATCAGCGGGTATGTTTACCCGGCCAATATCACGCGCTGGGCAGAGACCCACCAGGATATTACCGAGATCACCTATTCCGCCGACGGTGAGGGAATGGTTCCTTTCCGCATGCTCGAATTCGGGCGCGCCGACGTGTTCATCGAGGACAACTTCTGGAGCGCCAATCTGATCCGGGATCATGATCTGGCGCTTCCTGTCCTGGAACCAGCGATTGGTTCCGCAGTCAGTGTGGCCGGTTACCGAAATGAACTTTCCGGCCTGCGCGATGACATTGACCGAGCCCTTGCTTCAAGGGGACAGGCTTTCAGAGACGAGCTGTTTAAGAAGTATACCGGTTATGCCGAGTCGTTTTTCTCCGCTCAGTACGAAAAAGCGCTGTAAACATACATGCTTCCTAGTCGTTATGTTGCTAGTGAGTGTTGAGCAATTCTCCTATGATACTTTCGGCTTCGTATGACATTTTTCCGCCGAATGTGAGGCAAACCCCGAACCAACCGAATAGACAGATCACGCAGTGATCGATATTTCTGGTCACAATGTACCTGTGGTCAACGGTGGCCTGCATGATCGCTTTCGCTCCAAACCGCCTTGTCCGTGATCGCGGAACAATCTCCTGACACCCATTTGAGCTAGTTCAAGACCCGGGGGTAACGAAAGTCAGTATCGGGCTTGAGCCGTATTCGCCCCCTTATCCTTTCCAGAGTTGAAACAGGTCAATACAACTGGTCAATCAAATGCGGGGTATCTGGCAGTCGTTGCGCTAGGGTTGTAAGGTAAAAAGTTAAACCCAATAACGATCGGCACAATTGCTCATGGTCACTCCCATCCAACCAGATCAACTCCTGTTAAGCACGCCCTCGCTACGGGCCGTGAAATCTTTTGTGGCTGCGGCCAAATACCAGAGTTTTACTCGTGCTGCCGAGGCATTATGTGTTACGCAGGCCGCTATCAGCCGACAAATTCGGGAACTGGAGGATTCACTGGGCGTTGCGCTCTTCAGGAGAAAGGGGCGGGCGGTCGAACTCACAGAGGCAGGCGTCATTTTTTACGACGCCGCGTATCTCTCTTTCGTGAACATTACCCAGGCGGCTCAGAGAATCAAGAGCCATAGCAAGCGAAAAAAGGAATTGACTATTTGCTGCTCGACAGCATTTTCATCTATGTGGCTTTCACGCCGGTTACCTGAGTTTTTCTCAGTGAACCCTGACATTGATATCAATGTTGTTACAACGAATAACTTCCTGAACCTTGAGCCGGGTATCCACCCTGATGCCTTCGTAAACAAGGTGAGTGAGTCGCTGGCCGACTACCACTCAGTACCGCTATTCTACGATCTCGTTTTCCCGGTCTGCTCACCCGAATACCTCGACAAACACCCCGACATCACAACGCTGGACGGGCTGGCTTCGGCTACGCTACTGAATCTAAGCCCGTATGGACGATCGCAGATAGCCGAGCATGTTGACTGGAGTGTCTGGTTCAACAGTTTTGGTGCCGACATCGATTTATCCGCCAGTCTGAAGCGCCACGTGTTTAATGCCAATGATTACAACATGTTGATCTCAATGGCTGTTAACGGACAGGGAGTGAGTCTTGGGTGGCATCATCTGGTCGCACCTATGATAGAGCGTGGCCAATTGGTAAAAGTGGGCGACCTGGAAGTGGCCTACAAGGAAAAGCAGCATTACCTGAGATATCGCGAGACCGAAACCAACCGGGATACCCTATCTATCTTTAGAAAATGGTTCCTTGAACGTGTAAGCCAGGAATCGACCGCTATTGTCTCTTGATAGCAGGGGCTACATAAGCCTCATAACCTGTCGTTATGTTTTCCTCTGAAAAAAGGTTGATTGTGGGCCTGATGCCACCGTCGTTATCATTTTTTTACTCGCAATCAATGGGTTCTACCCATGATGCACTCAGTAAAAACAATGCGAACGAAGGTGATTATTATGCAATTCGAAGGTATCTGTACGCCCGTCATCACGCCTTTCAATAAAGACGCTTCCGTTGACTATAACGCCTATTCGGCTCAGGTAGAGTACCTCCGCGATTCCGGCGTTCATGGTCTGATGATCGGCGGTACCACCGGTGAATATTACGTTGAAAGCCATGAAGAGCGCGTGGAGCTTCTAAAAATCGCACGCGAAATTTGCGGCGACATGCTACAGATTACTTTCGGAACCGGTTCTGTTGATCCCACGGCTTCCCTGAAGCTTGCTGAAGACGGCGCAAAGCACAAAGCGGATGCGCTTCTCGTTGCAACCCCGCCGTATTCGCTTCCCACTCAGTACGAACTTGCGATGCACGCGAAAGCAATCGATGCTGCCGCAAATTTACCCATCATGCTCTACAACTACCCGGATCGGATGGGTATTAACATGGAAAAAGCGTTCTTCGATGAAGTCAGTGACTCGAAGAATATCTGTGGCATCAAAGAGAGCTCTGGAGACATCAATCGCCTGCACATGCTGATGCAGGGTCACCCAACTATTCAGGTCGCCTGTGGTATGGACGATCAAGCACTGGAGTTCTTTGCCTGGGGTGCACGAAGCTGGGTGTGTGCGGGATCGAACTTCCTTCCTGAAGAGCATCTTGCCCTCTACAAGGCCTGTGTTCTGGAAAACGACTTCGAAAAGGGGCGCCGCATCATAGCAGCGATGATGCCGTTAATGCACGTTCTGGAACAGGGCGGAAAGTTTATTCAGAGCGTTAAGCACGGCGTTGCGCTCAGTGGCCGTGTTGCCGGAACCGTTCGTAAACCTTTGCTCGAGCTCAGCGAAGAAGAAAAGCAGACAATGTCCGTCGTCGTTGCTGAACTCAAGAGAACCATCGCATCGATTCAGAGTGAATCGGCCAGTGCAGGGAAGGGGGCATAAACGATGTCTGATCTCCTGACCCTCGCAGACTACCAATCTATCGCCGCTGGCCTGAACCTGCCGACTCAGAGTTTTATAAACGGCGCATTCCGGCCGGCGTCCAGTGGTGAAACTTTCCCGTCGACAAACCCGGCCACTGGCGAAGTGCTGGCGCATATCGCAGCCTGTAATGCCGGGGATGTGAACTTCGCAGTGAGTAAAGCGCGCGAAGCCTTTGAGGACGGTCGATGGAGCAAAAAGCATCCGTCTGAACGCAAGGCTGTGCTATTGAATTTCTGCAAGCTGGTTTCCGAAAACCATCATGAGCTCGCAGTAATGGAGAGCTTGGATTCAGGCAAGCCAATAGTCGATTGCGAAAACATTGATGTGCCGGAGTTCATTCACACTGTTTCCTGGCACGCTGAGGCTATTGACAAGATCTACGATCAGGTAGCGCCGGTTGGCAGCGATGCAGTCTCGATGATCGTCAGAGAACCTATTGGTGTTGTGGGCGCTGTGTTGCCCTGGAATTTCCCACTGCTCATGCTGGCATGGAAGATAGGGCCAGCACTGGCCGCTGGGTGTTCACTGGTGATCAAGCCGGCTGCCCAGACAACCTTGACGGCATTGCGCATGGCTGAACTGGCTAAGGAAGCCGGGCTGCCGGATGGGGTGTTTAATATCGTCACCGGCAGTGGGCGCGACGTGGGTGAGCCATTGGGCCGGCATATGGATGTGGACATGGTGGCTTTTACTGGTTCCACCGACACGGGGCGCAGGTTCTTGCGTTACGCGGCGGACTCTAATCTGAAAAAGGTAGTACTGGAACTGGGGGGTAAAAACCCCTGCATCGTTCTGGAGGATGCTGAAGACATTGATCAGGTCGCGGAGCAGGTGTGTTCGGCTGCGTTCTGGAATATGGGGGAAAACTGCTCCGCCGGCTCCCGCCTGATTGTGCACGAGGATATCAAGGAAGAGCTGCTGGAACGGATCAAAATTCACGCTGCCAGTTGGATAATTGGTGACCCTCTTGACCCCGCCAATCAACTAGGCGCCATGATTGATTCAGGGCACTTCAACAAAGTTAAAGGCTATCTGGAACAGGGTACGGCTGCAGGTCATCAGGTTGTTCTGGGTGGCGAGACCAGAGACGGTATTTTCATCCCACCGACCATATTCGATGGTGTGTCACCTGAAGACCCTTTGGCCCGCGAGGAGATATTCGGTCCTGTGCTGTCGGTGATCACGGTCGCCAGCTATGAGGAGGCGATTGCAGTTGCCAACGATACGGAATATGGATTGGCGGCCTCGGTGTTTTCTGCCAATGCCAAACGCGCTTTGCGCGCTGCGCAAGCCATTCGTGCTGGAACGGTCACCGTCAACTGCTTTGGTGAAGGCGATATCACAACGCCCTTTGGCGGTTACAAGCAATCCGGTTTCGGGGGACGGGATAACTCCATCCACGCCCATGACCAGTACACCGAACTTAAAACCATCTGGATTGATCTCAGCGCTCCCGGTCAGGGTAACGCGTAACGCTAAGTTCTGAACTTCTAGCCATCGCAGCAATATCTGTCTCCCAGGTGCAGGGCTTTGTGTACTTGGGAGACACCGTGCGTCAGATAGGGGCGTGATATGAACAAAAACCGAATTGACGTGAAGCGTCTGCCCAAAGACCCGGGGCCCGCAGCCTGGAACAACATAATTCCCGAGGAGCCCTCGCACCCGGAACTGATGAACACTGTATACGCAGACTGGGTGGTTGTCGGTGGTGGTTTCGCGGGCATTTCGGCGGCACGGCGTCTATCGCAGCTGAGCGGTAGCGATGACATCGTACTACTCGAGGCGAAACGCTTCGCGGAGGGCCCGGCAGGCAGAAACAGCGGGTTTATGATCGATCTGCCGCACGAACTGAATTCCAAATCGTACGCAGGTGCGCAAGATCAGGACATCCGACAGATTCAGTTGAATCGCGCTGCCATTCAGTTTGCTAAAGAAATGGCAGAAGAGTACGGAATGCAGAAGCAGGTTTTCAATCCCTGTGGAAAGGTCACGGCTGCATGTTCTGCCAAGGGCATCGCCCACATTGATTCCTACCGCAAGCATCTTGACCAACTGGGTGAACGGTACGAGCTGCGAAACAAGGAAGAACTCAAGGCCTGGACCGGGTCTGATCTATACGACCACGGATTCTTTACGCCCGGGGCCGCTATGATCCAGCCAGCCGCTTATGTGCGTCAGGCAGCACGAGGGTTGAGTGAACGGGTGCAGGTCTATGAAAACAGCCCTGTGACAGCAATCGAGAAGGGCAGTCCCCACACGGTTATTACCCCCAATGGCCGCATTAAAGCGAAGGGAGTGATTCTGGCCGTCAACGGACACATACAGTCCTTCGGTTACTTTCCTCGTCGCCTGTTGCACGTGTTCACCTACGCCTCGATGACACGTGCACTTACTCCCGAGGAAAGCCGGAGCTTAGGCGGCGTGCCCGATTGGGGGCTACTACCAGCGGACCCAATGGGTACGACAGTAAGGCGATGCTCGGACTTCAGGGGCAGCGGGGACAGAATTGTTGTGCGCAATCACGCCACCCTCAACCAGTCGATTGAGGCCAGTGACGGGGGAATGCGACGAGCGGCGGCCCTTCAGGACCGATCCTTCGCTAATCGCTTTCCGACGTTGGCAGGCGTTGAGATGGAGTACCGCTGGGGTGGTCGGCTTTGCCTCTCCTGGAACTCAGCACCGGCATTCGGCAGGTTGGAAGATGGCATCTGGTCAGCCTGTTGTCAGAACGGACTGGGAACCGTCAAAGGCACCCTGTCCGGAATGATGGCGGCGGAGTTGGCCGTATTGGGGGATTCGCAAATGCTACGGGAGTTCATGCTGCATCAGCAGCCCAGATTATTGCCGCCCGAACCTTTCCTGTCCATTGGAGCAAACCTGACGATGTTAGCCAAGGAGTGGCAAGCAGGGATCGAATTGTAGTCCGTTGTTTTTGGACGTTTACGCATGGCGTTTTGACGATTTGGCCGGCCCTTTGCCGGTCTTTTTTTTGGTGCTATGGGATGAATGCCAGAACAAAAATTTGGATAACGTGTCGTTATTAACAGGTCGGTAAATTAGTGATTGGACGGGATTTTTTGTTCGTTTTTATACTAGAGCAACGCTGTCAAAGGCTCTCAGAGCTTTTGATGCAAAGCAAAACAAAAAGATAGGTGATTTATGATGAAAACTCTCAAGACAACAACCAAGATTGCGCGGATGACCGCCGTATGCGTATCGCTGGCATTTACGATGTCCACTGGTGTATACGCCAGCGATGACAGACACACCTTTAACCTCGCCCTGGAGTCGGGAGATCGTGATTCTTTACAGGGTAAGTCCATGCAACTGTGGTCCGACCTGATCGAAAAAAACTCCGATGGCCGGATGAAGCTCAATATTTTTTACCAGGGTGAGCTGGGCGGCCAACAGGAAATGTTCGACCAGTTGGTGCGGGGTAATATTCAGATGATGATCACGTGGCCCCAGACATCCTACGATGAGCGCCTGGCGGTCAACTACATCCCCTACCTGACCCTTGGCTGGGAAGATGCCCTTAAGGCCTATGGCGAAGATGGTTGGTTGAAGAATATTCTCGAACCCGTATACGCGGACATCGGCTTGAAGTATTTCGGTCCATACCCAGAAGGATTCGGTGGTATTGCGACAAAAGACACCTACGCCACCACTTACCAGGGTGCCGAGGGAATGAAAGTTCGCTCCGCTCCGGTGTTTCCCCTTCCCCAGACAGTTCAGGCCATGGGCTTCCAGGCGGTGCCCATAGATTGGAACGAGGTGTATACCTCAATCCAGACCGGCGTTGTGGATGGTGATTCCAGCAACGTCATCTACTGGGACTATGAGTACTTTCGCGATCAGCTCGACTACTACGTCCACTCCCGTCACAACTTCTCATCCTACGCACTCTTGATGAACAACGGTGTTTGGGAAGAGCTGGATTCGGAAGACCAGAACATCATTGCGGATGCGGCACAGGCCGTGATTGAGAAGCAGTTTAAAGACGCTCGAGCAGAGGATGAAAAGTGGATTGAGGCTGCCCAGAAGGCTGGCATGGAGTATATCGAACCCACGCCTGTAGAAATGGCAGATTGGGTTGAACGGGTTCGTTCTGAGGTATGGCCACAGGTTGCGGAAAAGCTTGAAGGCGATTTGATGGCTGAGATCCGGGCCAACGCGTCGGTTCCTCAATAATAGTTGTTCCCTTACAGCTAACGCTTCCCTTTAACCAAGTGGGGGCCGGCCAACTGGCCGGTTTCCTCTTGCTTTCATGGCAGGAACAACAAATGACCAGAATCCTCTCTCTTATCGATTCTATCGACAAAATACTGGCGCTCGTTATCAAGCCAATCGTTGTTGCTATTAGTTTGGCAATCGCGTTCATGCTGACCTATGGCATTTTTACCCGAGCGGTTCTTGATGCTCCGGTCTTTGGCCTGGAGGAGTTGGTGCTCATGGGTGCAATGTGGCTTTACATGCTTGGAGCCGTGCTCGCCTCCAGGGATCGCTCGCATCTGACTGCCGATTTCGTCGAGGTCATCACGGACAACCCGAAAGTGGTCACGTTCGTTCACTTGATGGCAACGGCCATTTCATTGTTCATGGCGGTCATGTTTGCCATCTGGTCCTACGACCTACTGCAGTGGGGTGTTAAGAAAGGCCAAACGACTCCGGTGTTTCAACTGCCGTGGTATTTCTCACAGGGCAGCCTCTTTGTCGCCAGTGTTTTGTTCATTTTTTATCTGATTCGGGACTTCCTAAATGACCTGATCAGATTCCGCTCGCCTGAAAAGGCGCACTGAAACAAGAATCAAGATTTTCCGGAGTTTGATATGGGCGCTCTATTAGCCATTGTTGCTGTAGTACTTTTAATGATGATTGGCGTACCAGTGGTCTTTTCCTTTGCGGCAATGACAATGGTTCTGTCACTGGTTTACGACGTTGACATCTCCTCGCTGATGACGACGGGCTTCTGGTCGATTAATTCCATCATCCTGCTGGCCTTACCGCTGTTTGTGATGACCGGTTACCTGATGCAAGCGGGCGGTATGGCCGCACGTCTCGTGAACTTTGTTGAGGACCTGGTTGGGCGATCCCGAAGTGGTATGGGCTCATCCATGATTGTTGCCTGCGGTATCTTTGGTGCCATTTCCGGCACAGCCTCGGCTGCAGTCGCATCCATCGGAACCATAATGGTTGGCCCGATGGAGAAGCATGGCTACAAGCGTGAATATACCAGTGCATTGCTGGGCATTTCGTCGTTATTGGGACTTCTGATTCCTCCCAGCATTACCATGATTCTTTATGCGGTTGTAACCCGGCAGTCCGTCGCTGCCTGCTTTCTGGCAACCATTGGCCCGGGCATTCTGCTGATTATCACACTGTGTATCGTCAACTGGCTGAAAATGCGCCGCCATCCAGACGCAGCGGCACGTGTTCTTTCGTTCAAGGAGCGGGTTGAGGCTGTCGGGGACAGTGGTTGGAAAGCACTTCCGGCTTTAATGCTGCCCGTAATAATCCTGGGAGGCATCTATGGCGGTGTATTTACACCAACAGAAGCCGCAGCCATTGCCGTGACCTATGCCATACCCGTCGGCTGGTTTGTTTACCGGGAATTGGATTTCAAGAAGATTGTGCGCTGCCTGGTTCAGGCTGCAGCGACGACGGGTGTGATTATGGTGATCCTCGTGTTCTCTTTTGTCGCCAGCCGAATTTTCACCTTCGAGCGTGTGCCCCAGGAACTGACCACGCTCCTTATGGACCTCTTCAAGGATAAGCTACTGATCCTCCTGGTTGTGAACGTCTTTCTAATTTTGCTTGGAATGATCATGGATGATGTCAGCGTTGTGGCCATTATCAGTCCGCTGCTGTTGCCCGTTATGGAAAGCATTGGTGTCCACCCGGTACACTTCGCCGCGATTGTGGGCACCAGTGTTGTGATCGGTTGCAACAGCCCTCCAATGGCGCCAATCCTGTTCATGACATGCCGAATTGGCAACGTGGGTATGTCCCAGGTCATGCGTCCAGCGCTGGGTTTCATGGCGGTTGCAGCGCTGCCAGTGATGCTGGTCACAACCTATTGGCCAGACTTGGCACTGTATCTGCCAACTGCTTTCGGCTACATCGATTAACCATCCTTACCCATACCAGGCTGCGGGGACCTGTCCTCGCAGCCTGGTGATTGTCTATTCCGGCTTTAGATGATTAAAAGACGGATTTCTTAACGAATTGAACGGAGTATTTGCATGAACCTCGCACCGGGTTCCGGAGTCTTTTTGCTGTCGGCCGCACTGTCAGCAGTCTTGATGGGCACCATTGGGGCAATTTCAGTGTATGCCGGCGTGAGTGCGGAAACCGTTACTTTTTACCGGCTTTTCATTGGGGCCATGTTGATGGCGGGCTTTTTACTCGCAACAGGGCAGGGCAAAAAGGTCTGGGTGTGGCCCGGTTTCAAGGTGCTGATTACCGGAGCATTTCTGGCAGGCTTTGTGGTGTTCTACATCCTTGCTATGAATTACACCAGTATGGCTAACGCGGTCATGCTCCTGTATCTCGCACCGGTTGCCGCTTCCATCGTGGCGCATTTTTTTATGAGTGAACGCCTGACCTCGGCAAGCGTTGGTTTGATCGGATTCGCCTTGTTGGGCTTCGCCATGATGATGGAGTTCAATTTTAATCTAAGTGGGCGAGCGGAGGAGGGCATTGGCCTGTTTTATGCGTTTTTGGGCATGCTCTGTTACGCCGGGTTTATTCTGACCAATCGTCTGATCGACGATCGGATACATGTTTATAGCCGTAGCGGCTACCAATTGCTCGCTGGAGCAGTATGCATGCTTCCGCTGATGTTGCTACAGGGCGAAACGATGTCTCTAGAGCAATGGGGGTGGTTGGCTGCTGCGGGTTTGGTTCCAGGCTTTCTGGGTATTGTGTTAGCAGTGATCGCATTGCGATCATTACCTGCGGCAACGTTTGGAACCTTGGCCTACTTGGAGCCGATTACGGTCGTTGGGTTAGGGTGGGTGCTTTTTGATCAGGGCCTCAATAGCCTGCAAATTGCCGGTTGCGCGTTGATCATGGTGTCCGGGATTGCCCAGGCGGCTCTGACGAATAAGCAATCCGACAACGAACCAGATAGGTTTGAGGCCGTCACAGAATTGAGGTAGTTGAAGGCATTATATAAGGCAGCATTAAGCCCTGATTTTGACTAAGCTTAAGGTTCCCGGATAAAGCAAACCTCACTACACAGTGAAGGGAGAGACCAATGATAAACCTGACCATAAACGGACAGCTGCATGAACTGGACGTCCCCGACAATATGCCATTGCTTTGGGCCATTCGGGACGTTGTCGGCATGAAAGGCACCAAGTTCGGGTGCGGTATCGCCCAATGCGGTGCTTGTACGGTTCATCTCGACGGGGTCGCCACCCGATCATGCATAACGCCGGTCTCCGCAGCTCAGGGAGAGATTACGACGATAGAGGCCATGGCCGACGACCCGGTTGGCAGCAAAGTCCAGCAGGCGTGGCTGGACCTGGGTGTGGCCCAGTGTGGCTACTGCCAGGGTGGCCAGATCATGAATGCCACAGCTCTGCTGAAGAAAACACCGGAACCGGAAACCCAGGAAATCATCGATGCCATGGCGGGCAACCTCTGCCGGTGTGGCACCTACAATCGCATTCTGGCGGCCATTGAGCGGGCTGCGGACAAGGAGGTGAGCTCATGAGCCAATCTGACGACACACTGCTGCTTGCCAATGTCAGCCGCCGCGGTCTTCTCAAAGGGTTGGCCGGAGCCTCTGCGCTCCTGCTCGCAGCCCGATGGGATATTGGGCTGGCCAATGAACAGGCTCAATTCGGGGCCGGGGCCATGCCTGGGGGCTGGGTAGACAACCCGAATGTGTTTATCCATATCGACGCCAACGGCCTTGTCACCATCGTCAACAACCGTGCCGAAATGGGGCAGGGTATTCGCACCAGCCTGGTTATGGTGGCCGCGGATGAACTGGGCGCAGACTGGGACCGGGTTCGCGCGGAACAGGCAGACGGCGATCAGGATAAGTTTGGCAACCAGAATACCGATGGTTCCCGCAGCATGCGTCACTGGTACGACCCCATGCGCCGTGCGGCTGCTGCTGCCAGGCTGATGCTTGAGCAGGCCGCGGCCAATCAATGGGGTGTATCGGTCGACCAAGTAAGGGCGGATATTCATAAGGTTGTTCATCCTGCCACTGGACGTGAACTCGGCTTTGGCCAGCTTGCAGAAGCCGCACGGGAGCTGGACGTTCCTGGCCGGGACGGGTTGGTTCTGAAATCCGATAGTGAGCTGCGTTTCATTGGCAAGGAATCCGGCCTGATCAATGGCGAGCTGAAATCCACGCACCCCAAAGCCATCGATGGTGAAGACATTGTCACCGGCAAGGCGATTTTTGGCGCCGATGTGGATCTGGAAAACACCCTCTATGCGGTGGTGGCCAGGCCACCGGTTTATGGCGCGACGGTGAAGAGCCTCGATGACAGTGAGGCCCTGAAGGTCAGAGGTGTTAAGAAAACTGTACGCATTGATGGCACGGGCCAGCCTGCGGCATTTAATCCGCTCGGGGGTGTTGCGGTAGTAGCCACCAACACCTGGGCTGCCATGGAAGGCCGCAGAGCTTTGAAGATAGAGTGGGACAATACTCCGGCCGGTAACAACGCCGATTACACATCGGATACTTACCGTGAATCCCTGGAAAAAGCGGCGCAATCGCCGGGCAAGGTTATACGCCAGTCCGGTGATGTTGAGGCCGCTTTGAAAGAAGCCAATAAGCGGGTGTCAGCCACCTATTACATGCCCCATATGGCTCAGGCTCCCATGGAGCCCCCCGTCGCCGTGGTTCGCGTAAGCGGGGGCAAAGCCGAGGCCTGGGCGCCAGTGCAGAACCCCAGGGCGACGCGAGAAGGCATCGCCGGGCTTCTGGAGATCGACCTGGAAAACGTGACCGTTCATCAAACCCTGCTGGGTGGCGGTTTTGGCCGTAAATCGAAGCCAGACTTCGTGATTGAGGCCGCTCAAGTGGCCAAGGCCTTTGAAGGGCAGCCCATCAAACTGCAGTGGTCCCGTGAGGACGACATTCAGCATGCCTACTTCCATGCGGTTTCTGTGGATCACCTGGAAGCGGGGCTCGACGGTAATGGCAAAGCGACCAGTTGGCGCCACCGTACTCTGTCTCCCAGCATCGCATCGCTGTTCGCGCCGGATCCCGAACACAAGGCGGGCTTTGAGCTGGGAATGGGGTTTAACACCATGCCATTCAGCATTCCCGCTATCCGTTTGGAGAACCCGCCGGCACCGGCCCATGTCCGCATTGGGTGGTTCCGCTCGGTGTACAACCTCCCCCATGCGTGGGCCATCCAGAGCTTTGCCCACGAGATGGCGGTAGCCGCCGGCAAGGACCATCGCGATTATGTACTGGACCTGCTGGGACCAGGGCGTGAGGTTCACAATCTCACGGTGGGCGACGGCTGGAACTACGGTGAAGATCCTGAGATGTACCCGATCGATGTGGGCCGTATGCGCCGGGTTATTGAGCGTGCCACCGAAGAGGCGGGCTGGGGAAAGGAAAGAGCAAAGGGTCGTGGGCTTGGGCTGGCCTTCCACCACAGCTTTGTTTCCTACACCGCCGTCGTCTTTGACGTGGAAGTGGATGACGGCGGGCAAGTGACCATTCACCGCGCCGACATTGCCTTTGATTGCGGGCCGCAGGCCAACCCGGAGCGTATCCGGTCACAGATGGAGGGTTCCTGCGTGATGGGAATCGGCATTGCCCTGCAAAATGAGGTGACGTTCCAGGATGGTGTCGCTCAACAAAGTAACTTCGACAGATACCTGTTGCCGCGAATGCCAAACGCGCCGAAAGTGGTCCGGGTGCACCTGATTGATAATCCCGATGACGCCATGGGCGGTGTTGGCGAGCCGGGATTGCCGCCGGTCGCGCCGGCACTGTGCAACGCCATCTACGCGGCCACGGGGAAACGCATCCGGCGTCTTCCTGTTGGTGATCAGTTGAGTGCATGACCATGCAAAGTCTGGATGCTCGGGTAGTGGAGCAGGCGATCGAATGGCTGGGTAATGGCCGGACGATCTGGTTGTGCACGGTGTTGTCCACCTTCGGATCATCGCCCAGGGAGCCGGGCTCACTGATGGTTGCCACTTCGGATGGACATCATGTGGGCTCGCTCTCGGGTGGTTGCGTCGAGGAAGACTTCCTCGAGCGCGTTGCCGCCGGAGAGTACGAGCAACCAGCCGTTATTGTCCGTTATGGCGACCCGGGCAACAGCCCGGAGAGCCCCCGTATTCGCTTGCCGTGCGGGGGCATTCTCGACGTCCTGGTGGAACGTATGGTTGCCACCGCAAAGACCCGGGATCACCTTGAGAGGATTCAGCAGGCCCTGTCCGGCCAAAATGAAATCGCACGACATATCAGATTGACGGATGCAGTGTGGTGGCTGTCCGATGCTGAACCCACGGGGCCGCGGGTGGTGCAAAATGAAACCGAAGAGACGGTGACGGTTCGTATTGGCCCCGTCGCCAAGTTGATTCTTGCAGGCTATTCAACGGTATCAGAGGCCTGTGCACAGTTCGCCTCAAGCCTTGGTTATGAGGTGGTGCTGTGTGACCCACGAGAGGAAGTCACCAATGGCATGAGCCTGCCGCCGGGTGTTGAGTTCGTGCCCCAACTGCCGTCACTGTATATCGCCTCGCCCGGCGCTTGCACACCCTCCACAGCGATAATCGCGGCAACCCATGATCCGCGCATCGATGACCTCGCTATGATGGCCGCTGTCAAAACCTCGGCAAGCTACATTGGTGTGATGGGCTCTGTTCGTACTTCCCAGGCCCGATCCGAACGACTTCGTCGGACTGGTGGCCTGTCAAAGGAAGACGTTGAGCGGATCCGTATGCCCATCGGACTCAACCTCGGCAGTAAAACCCCTTCTGAAATTGCACTGGCCATCGTTGCGGACATGGTGCGTGTCAGGCGAGGGCGTTCACGTGTCGAATTGTGAGCGGCCTGGCTCACAACTAGGTTAGCGAAAGGTCCCTATTGGGTGGGATACGCTTTTACCAGCATCACAACGGAAAAGGGGAAGGAACATGGGCACGACCGACAAACCCATCGCGTTGGTGGTTGGGGCTGGTGATCATTTAGGGTCGGCGATCGCGCGCCGATTCGCCAGGGAAGGATTCCATCTCGTGGTAACCCGTCGCCGGGGAGATCTGGAAAAGCTCAGTCGTGAAATCAGCGACATAGGGTCCACGGCAACGGCAATTCATTCCGACGCCCGTGATGAGACGCAAGTAACGGAGCTGATCAATCGGGTGGAATCAGAGTTGGGCCCTATACGGGTTGCTATCTTCAACGTGGGTGGAAACGTCCGGTTCGATCTCTGCGAAACAACCACCCGGGTGTACCAGAAAGTCTGGGAGATGTGTGCGCTGGCGGGCTTTCTGATGGGCCGGGAGGTGGCCGCGAAGATGCTGACCCGTAACGAGGGAACCATCCTGTTCACCGGTGCATCGGCAAGCCTGAGAGGTGGGGCCGGTTTTTCAGCCTTTGCGGGTGGCAAACACGCGTTACGGGCCCTGGCTCAAAGCATGGCGCGGGAGCTTGGGCCAAAAGGAATCCACGTAGGTCACGTTATTGTTGATGGACTGATACGAAACGAGGCGACCGCTGAGTTTCTGCCTGATCTTTATGCCAGTAAGGGGGAGGGTGGCATCATCGAGCCCGATGATCTTGCCGACATTTACTGGCATCTCCATACACAGCCCCGGTCAGCCTGGACATTCGAGCAGGATGCGCGGCCATTTTCTGAGCCCTGGTAAACCCTTCCCATCAAGAGGTAATGATGATGAGTACGAATGTCGACTTTTACTATGATTTCATAAGCCCCGCGTCCTATTTCGCATGGATGCGGTTGAAGGAACTCACTGAGGGGACGGGCGCCAATATCAATTACAAGCCGATTCTTCTCGGGGGCATCCTCAAGGCCACAGGCAATACGTCTCCGGTGACCGTCCCAGCCAAATGGGAATGGATCAAAACCGACTTTCAACGCCATGCCGATCACTATGGCATTCCGTTCCAGTTGAATCCTCACTTTATTTTCAGCACGGTCAATGCAATGAGAGGCGCCCTCTGGGCGCTATCGAACGGACAGATCGAATCCTACAACCAGGCGATGTTCTCAGCCGCATGGGCCCAGGGTGAGGACCTTTCATCCCCGGAGGCATTGAGGGAGATCCTAACCAACGCTGGTTTTGATCCGGAACAGGTAGCGGACGCAATGGCTCAACCGCAGATAAAAACAGCGCTGATCGAGGCGACGGATGCCGCCGCCAAGAGGGGCGTGTTCGGAGCCCCCACCTTCTTCGTCAACAACGAAATGTTCTTCGGCCAGGACCGTATGGACTGGGTCAAGCGGGCGCTGGCATAATCTGCCCCCGTTTCATTGGTGATTTAGTCGTAGAAGACGATGCAGCGCACTTCGATGCTTTGGCGATCCGGCGCACCGTAAGGTGTGGCAGGATCTTCGAACGCGCTATGGAAGCTGAACGTGGATGGCGATCGCGGATCACTCGCATCAGCCTGCTCGCCGGCAGAAAGGCTAAGACGCTGATTGCCTGAGAAAACGCGACCGTTGTGAACCTTCTTTTCCTGCTTGTCGTGTACGACTCCCGTTGAAACTAGGCAACAAGTTCTTCGATAACCATCACAACCGCTTTGCATTTCTGGTCATCCAGCGCATCAGAATGCGGTGGGCCGAACCTGCCTTTGTCGTTATCGAAGTATTGGCCTGAGGCGTTGGCAAACTCTTCTGAGAGCGCCGCACGCACGAGCGCATCGGCGCCGATGGACAAGCTTTTTCCGGCAATTCCGAAAGCCTCTTTAACCATCTTTGACGCCAGCAGGGAACCAGGATTTACTGAGACGAATATCACGCCCTCGCTGGTGTGAGAGCTTGCCAGTGCATTGGTCCACATGGTCAACGCCAGCTTGCTTTGAGCATAGGCCGACATGTCGTCCAGAGGCCGATTTTTTCCCCGCAAGGCGTCGAGCACCACCGGAGCCTGTGCGGCCGACGACAGGTTTACCACTCGTGAACCGGGCCCCATGATTGGTAACAGGTGTTTTGTCAGTATGTACGGCGCAACCGTATTCACGGCGAACCGGACATCCAGTCCGTCCTGGGTGATGGTTTCAGGAACACGCATGACACCGGCGTTGTTGATGATGACGTCCAGTTGCTCATGTTCTTTGGTGAGGGCTTTTGCCAGAGAATCCACTTCAGCCAAACGCGACAGATCCGCCTTATAGGTGTAGATAAGCCCAGCGCCTGTATTGTCTGCCAACCTTCTTTCTGTCGCCTCCAGTTTTTCCGCGTTTCGTCCGTGCAAAAGCAACGTGTGGCCTTCAGAGTAGAGGCGCTTTGCGGTCTCCAGGCCGATTCCATCAGTGGCGCCGGTGATCAGAATTTTCTTGGTCATACGAGTGCCTCGTCACGCTGGACATTCAGGAAAAGCGTCATCCCTGGTCAGTTGAATCAAACCTCTACAACCACCTTACCAACCGCCTGCCCACTCGTCAGGCGATCATGAGCCTGGCCGACCTCAGAAAGGTTGAAGCGCTGCTCATCGAGGAGGGGTTTAACGGCACCCAGATCCACGATCTGCGCCAATTGAGCCAGAATGCTGCCGTGCGCTTCCCGATGATGACTGTGCAGCATGGGAATCAACATGAAGACAACATGAATCGACAGGCCTTTGAAGTGGGCAGTTGTCAGGTCCAGCTCAACCATGGCTACGGTTGTGGTTACATGACCATTGAGGGCCGCTGCCTCAAAGCTGTTGGCCATATTGGTGCCGCCAACCGAATCAAACACCACATCAAAACCGGCACCGGAAGTGTGAACCTGGACATAGTCGCTTACAGTCTCCAGCCGGTAGTCAATCGGCGTAGCACCATAGCCTTCGATGATGCTGAATGCTTTAGAACCCGTGGCAGTGGCGTAAACGTTGGCGCCGAAATGCTTCGCAAGTTGGACCGCCAAATGGCCTACGCCGCCGGTACCGCCATGAACAAGTACGTTCTGCCCTGCTTTGATACCTGCACGTTGAAGGCCCTCGAATGCAGTGATGCCCACCAACGGCAACGCCGCGGCTTCACGCATCGACAGGCTCTTGGGTTTATGGGCAATCAGCCGTGCGTCGGCGGACATAAACTCGGCAAGGGCACCCTGCAGGTCGGTCAGCCCGCCAGCACAGCCATACACCTCATCACCGCGAGAGAAACCTGACACGCCTTCGCCTACGGCTTCAATCGTGCCCGCGAAGTCCATGCCGAGTACAGGGCCGGGAATTGGGAATGCCCGCAGCGGTTGCCAGTGCGAGGCTCGCGAAACTTGAGAATGCAGTTGGAGCAGATCTTTTGCGGCGCTCAACCCGGAAAGTAGCGCTTTCCACTGAGGGGGCAGAATTTTTACCCTTCGCCAGAGAAATACTGGCGCAGGAGAATGCAGCCCTGGCGGCGATGGGGTTCGGCAATGAACATGTGGCTGGGACATTGAGATTGACTGCATCCAGCACGTTTGCCCAGCAGTATGTGTTACCGCTGATGCCGGAGTTTCTGGAGCTTTACCCAGGCATCAATCTGGACTTGCGACTGTCGGATATGGAGCTTGATCTTATCCAGGGAAGTTTTGACCTGGCATTGCGGGACTCGGTGCTTCCAGACAGTAATTTAAAGGCTCGTAAACTGGCAGACGACAGGCGGTTGTTGTGCGCTTCCCCGGAGTACCTGGCGAAGTGGGGCACACCGAAGCATCCAGACGACCTTTGTTCCCACCAACTGATAGCGTTTAAATCCCAGGCGACCATCAACCTGATTCGCCCAGATGGTGAACAGGGTAAATTCAACCCGCGTGCGCCTGGTAACCGCCTGATCATTGATGACGGGCTAAGTTATAAGATCGCCACCATGGCAGGCGCTGGCATTGCCATGCATGCTTTATGGAGTGTTCATCGTGAACTTGCGGAGGGCACACTGGTACAGGTTCTTGCAGACTTCCGGATGGACGCAGAGCCGGCGCTCTGGCTGGTTTATCCCAAATCTAATGTTTTAACGGCGAAGGTACGGGTCTTTATTGATTTCCTGTTGGAGCGGATTGGTAACCGCCCACCGTGGTTGGAGGGAGAGGCGGTAACGCCATCCGAAGCGGATTGACAAAAAACGCACCGTCCCTGGTGCCAAGACGCAAAGAAAGGCTTATCGCTCAACCGTGGCTTTCAGGCTGCACTTCACCTCGGATAACGAGGTGACCGCTGTAGGGGGCAGGTTCTGCTGAACGGCCTGCTGCGTCACGGTCCTGTATCTCACCACGTATGACGAGCTGGCCGCTGTACGGGGCCGGTTGAGCGTTTTCAAAATGAGTCTCGTCGGATTTCCGATCAGCCAGGGTCGCGTGTGCAGGCAGCGCAGCAGCGGCCAAGAGTGATGTAAGGGCAACCAGTACAGTTGTACGCATAACATGTTCTCCAGTTTTGATAAGCGAAGGCTGATCTCCGTTTCGCCAATCGGCGCGAGATCAGATGGAGTGGAGTATGGGCTTGAAGAGAGGTCACGAATAATCAGGAGGCCGCATAATCCACATCACCAAAACTGATGAATAGAGCTTTTCGGCGACTTACTTCGATGTCTCCTATCTTGACTGATTTTATCGAAATACATTGAAATAAATTCAATACAATATGTTAAATGGCTAACTTAAATCATTTTATAGAACGCGCCCCGCCGACAACGATGTAAACATCGCAGCACAAACACCTATTCATCACAATATATGATGTTTTCAATACCGAGCTCTTATTAGTCACGCAAGGCGTTCAGTTGAAAAATAGCAGCCAACTTGTTTCCGACCTATAGTCTTTCGGAGTTGGCCATGTCTCATCGTCTACTTGTACTTTTTCTCACTGTTCTGGTTTTGTCTCCGGTGGTTCATGCTGAGAACTCTGATTCTGTCATTGCGCTTTCTACGGACAATGATCTTTTTGCACCCACCCAAACCGATCGGGATTACACCGCAGGTGTGGCCATAACCTATTCCTCAAACTCGGAGGATTTCCTGGAAAATCCGGTTTCCGGAATCAGCCAAAATCTGGACAGGTTCGTGTTGTCTGGTATTGGCGCAGATACTAACGAGCCCGAAAGTGCAGCCCTGGAATTTGGCATCTACGGGTTCACCCCTGAGGAAATCAAGGCGAGGGATATCGATCGGGATGATCGTCCCTACAGCAGCCTCGTTTATTTATCGTCAAGCCATAGTTACAGGACCCTGAGTGACGATTCCGGGTGGACCACCTCGATGACCGTCGGAGTGCTGGGCCTGGATGTTTTTAAATCGGGTCAGAATGCGGTTCACAAGGTGGTAGGAAGTGACCGTGCCAACGGCTGGGACCATCAGGTCTCCAATGGCGGGGAACCAACATTCCGATACTCCGCTGCCTATCATCAGTATCTGGATAAAAGCCAGCCGGACCAGCAATTCAAAGTCACGTATTTCGGGTCGGTGGGTTATTTGACTGAGTTTGGTGCCGCACTTGTTTTTCGGGACGGGCTGATTTCCTCCCCGGACAATCGTTTCAACCCTGAGCTTATGGCCTACGGCGAACGAGCGCCGGGAGTCGCGGCCCCTGGCGGCCGGGAGCATTATTTCTGGGGCGGCGTGTCTGTTAAAGCTCGGGCCTACAATGCGTTCCTTCAAGGCCAATTCAGGCGCTCCGACCACGAACTGGATGCCAACAACCTTAACGTGCTCCTGGCGGAAATCTGGGCGGGCTATACCCACAGTTTCGTCGCTGGCACCGAGTTGAGTTACGTGCTCCGGGTCCAGAGCTCCGAAATTAAGAGCGGGACCGGAAACCGCACGCTTGCGTGGGGTGGGCTGGTATTCAGTAAGCGCCTTTAACGGGCTCTATGCCAACCCATCATTGTGAGAAATGGGATCTATATGGCACTGAAATTAGTGCTATCAGCTTAAAGGACCCAGTATTGAAAGTGAGCAATTCCATTCAGGAGCAGATATTATGACGACCATTGTTCATGTAACCGATGCGAATTTTGAAGAAGCGGTTGTTCAGAGCGACCGGACAGTTCTGGTTGACTTCTGGGCACCCTGGTGTGGCCCCTGCAAGACGGTAGCCCCGCTGCTTGAGGACATCGCCGATGAGTTCAGTGAGCAACTGACCGTTGCCAAGGTCAACGTGGATGATAGCCCGGAAATTACTGCAAAAATGCGTATCCGTGGCATTCCGACATTGGCCCTGTTTCAGGATGGCGATGTGATTGCCCAACATGCCGGGGCAGGGAGCCTCAGCCAGTTGAGAACGTTCGTTAAAGGGCATTTATAGTTACGCCGAGAACTTACTATGAAAACTCAAGAGCTCCAGTTGCTGTACATCTTCGATGCCATTATGACGGAGCGTTCAGTGACTCGTGCGGCGGATCGCCTGGCCATGACACAGCCTGCGGTATCAAATGCGATTTCCAGGATGCGCCAGATCTGGAATGATCCGCTCTTTGTGCGAAAGGGCCGCAACATCGAACCCACCTCCTATGCGCTCAGCCTATGGGATCAGGTGGGTGACCCTATGTTCGCGCTGACAAACGCCGTCAGCGCTACGCAGTTTGACCCGGCCTCCGCCCGGCGGACGTTTCGCATTGCAGTAACCGACGTCATCGTCGAGATGATCTGGCGTCAGCTTATTGACTTGCTCGAGCGTGAGGCGCCGGGCGTGGACGTACACGCGGTTCCCTATACACCTGAAGGGAGCTACGACGACCTGAGATCAGCTCACGTTGACCTCGCGATTGGCGTGCTTAACCAGCACGATTACAGTTTGCGGAGCACCTGGCTTCTTGATAGCGGATTTGTTCTCGCAATGCGGGCAGACCACCCGCTGGCAGGCCGGCAAATCACCATGGAAGAGTTTCTGGAAGCCCGGCATCTGTTGGTCACCATGTCGGGCGACGCACACGGTTCTGTTGACAGTTATCTTGATCAAAAAGGGCAGAGCAGGCGTATCGCCGCAACAATGAACCATTTTGCGTCCGTTCCTCAAGTGTTAAGGGAGTCCAATCTCATAGCGGCCGTTCCTGAGCTAATCAGCCAGGATTGCGGATTCGTCGATGGGTTATGGATGGGGGAGCTACCCTTCGATGTAGATCCAACCAGCCTCTACCTCATCTGGCACGCACGCCATGATAGAGAACCAGGGATTATCTGGATCAGGAATCATATCGAAAGACTGCTCCAGGCTCGCTGGCACGACATCATGACCAATTCGCCCTGTGGCCGGCACCTGAAGGCTGTCTAATCATGGCTAGGCAGTATGCCGTGTGTAGTCATGGCGTTTATAAGGCTTTGACACTGCTGTTTGAGGTGGTCCCTCAGCAGGCGCATGGCAGGTGTGATGGATTGTCGCGTCGGGCAGATCAGCCACAGCTCTGACACCGGTGGCGTATAGTCGGGCATGACGTTCATCACCCGGCCGGACAGCAGATCATCGGATATATCGAGGCAGGATTTGACCGCCATACCATGCCCGGCGATGCACCAGCGCCGAACGAGATCGCCGTCGTTGGACGCCCGATTGCCTCTCATTTTCACCCGGTATTCCTCACCATCCCGTTTGAAGGTCCACAAGTCGTAGGGAATGTCCTGCAACTGATAGAAAAGCCCGTTGTGACCCGTGAGGTCATGTGGATGGATGGGGGTACCCTGTTGGTTCAGGTAATCGGGTGTTGCGCAGAGCAGTCGGGGGACATCACAGATTTTGAACCCGTACAGGTTGGCGTCACTGGGTGAGCCATACCGTAGGGCCATATCAACCGAATCCCGAAAAAAGTCCACATTGCTGTCGGTGATCTGTACCCGCAAACTCAGCCCGGGGTGAGATGTCATCAATTGGTCGATCCAGGGCACGACGCGATTTCTACCCAGATCGGATGACACCGATAGCCGAATTTCTCCCGCCACTGTCTCTGTGCCAAAGCGAATATTCTGTCGGGCCTCATCCATCAGTGTCAGCGCCTGCCGGCATTGGGGCAGGTATTTCTCCCCGGCGGCCGAGAGCCGCAACTGACGGGTAGAGCGGACAAACAGCTCTACCCCTAACTCATGCTCCACACGTTTTACGGCGGCGCTCGCCGTCGCAGCGCGCATATCCAGGCTGGTGGCAGCCGCGGTGATGTTGCGGAATTCGGCCACTTTAAGCACAACGGTCAGATCGTCAAAGTTCATTTTCAAATATGATTTGATTATGTTTATGGGATTAGGCTGTTTTTCTTAGTGTAAAGAGGGATCACACTGTTGGCCACTACCAACTAACACTGGAGAGAAACATGAAAGCGGTTGGATACACTGAATCTTTACCCATTGATGACCCTAAATCCCTTCAAGACGTGGAACTACCTCAGCCGGCGGCCGAGGGAAGGGACCTCTTGGTTCGCGTCAGAGCCATCGGCGTCAATCCTGTTGATTTCAAAGTACGTCAACGGACTGCAGCGGAGCCTGGTGAGACCAAGGTACTCGGCTGGGATGCCGTAGGGGAAGTCGTTGCAACGGGAGAGGCCGCATCATTGTTCGAGCCAGGCGACCAGGTGTACTACGCTGGCGACGTTACACGTCAGGGCAGCAATGCCGAGTATCAGATCGTGGACGAGCGCATTGTGGGCCGCAAACCCGCCAGCCTGAACGACGCAGAGGCGGCAGCACTGCCTCTGACCACCATAACCGCCTGGGAAATGCTGTTCGACCACCTGGGTCTTGAACAGCAGCCCCCAGAGGAAATCAGCCCAACCGACGACGTGATACTGGTGGTTGGCGCGGCCGGCGGTGTCGGCTCGATCCTGATTCAGTTGGCAAAAAAGCTGACCGGTGCCACTGTCGTGGCCACCGCATCCCGGCCTGAGTCCCGGCAATGGGTCGAATCGCTAGGCGCGGATTTCGTCGTGAATCACCGCGAGCCACTGCTGCCTCAAATCGAACAACTGGTGTCCGAGGGCAAAATTGCCCCGATCACTCACGTGGCCAGCCTGAACGCCACCGACCAGTACTTCGATGATTATGTGGCAGCGCTGAGGCCGTTCGGCAGGATTGCCATGATTGACGACCCCGCGTCTCTGGACGTGATGGAAATCAAACCGAAAAGCCTGTCCCTACACATCGAATTCATGTTCGCCCGGTCCATGCACAACGCCGATGACATGCAGGTGCAGCACGAACTTCTTGAGACGGTAGCGAGTCTTGTGGATCAGGGCCACATTCGTACCACCGCAGGCAAGAATCTCGGGGTAATCAACGCTGACAACCTGCGTGCGGCGCATTCGGAGTTGGAGTCCGGTACGGCCGTGGGCAAAATAGTGCTGGAAGGGTTCGAGTAACCGGTATTCTGGTTATAACGGCCTGCTTTATCGCCGCCGGCCACGATTTGGACACGGGCCTCGAGCAGCATGTTACGTTTTGGCCTTAAGCCTGTTTTAGATTAGTGACGACACGACGTAACACTTGAGCCTGAAGAGTTACTGGTAGTAAATGGGAAAACAGATTTATGAAAACCTCAGGAGCTCAACATGGCGCACAAGTTTGCGGAAATCGCTTTTACCAGTACGGTTAAGCAGGTTCAGGAGGAAATGGGCAGTCGGACCGGTTACTCGTCCATTGAAACCGGACCAGACCGTAACAACCTGCTCAGGGATCGGGAACGGGTGTTTATCGAGGCCCGAGACAGCTTTTACATTGCCAGTGTCAGCGAAACCGGTTGGCCCTACATCCAGCATAGGGGCGGGCCAGCCGGATTTTTGAAGGTCATCGACCAGTCGACCATTGGTTTTGCGGACTACTCGGGCAACCGCCAGTACGTCACGACTGGCAACGTGCTTACCAATGACCGCGTTGCGTTGTTCCTGATGGACTACCCGAATCAGCGGAGACTAAAACTGCTTGGCAGGATGGCACTGGTTGGTCCTGAGCGACCATCAATTCTCGACCACTTACAGGACGAGAGCTATAAAGCCCAGATAGAGAGGGGCATGATCATTCGGGTCGAGGCCTTTGACTGGAACTGTCCGCAACACATTACCCCCCGTTACACACACTCGGAGGTCGACGCCTTTATTGAGTCGATGGGTGATCAACGCTAAAACAGCGCTAGAGGGATGGCTGCAAGGGCAGGGCCGGGAAATGCAGAAACTGGATCGAAGAGGGAGGGCTTTGTATCAAAAATGCACGGGCGGCCCCACCTGGACCGCCCATTGTCGTTTTGGACGGTTAGTTGCCAGTGCCCAGTTCGACAGTTTCAACTGCAGGATTATTGCCGCGCTCGATATCGCCCTGGCTAACACCTTCGGCTTGCGCGAATGCAGAGAAAACGAGTACAGAAAAAACGAGAAAGAACTTGTTGATTGCGTTCAAAGGCGGCGTCACCGATTTTTCAGGCATACAGCAACCTGGCCCCTGACTTTCGATGGAGAGCAAACTGAACTCGCTCCACAGGGGAGTTTGTTAGTCAGCGATGGTGAAACCATGCGCAAAATTGCCATGGAGGGTGTCGGCCTCGCACGTTTGACCCGTTTCCTGGTTGATGAAGACATCCGCCAGGGAATCACCGTCGGATTAGGCCGAAGCATGTGCGTATGTCATAAAAAAGGCTGCCCCTGTTGAGCAGCCCTTGAGATTCATCCTCCACTACTACAACCGGTCAAGCGGCACGTTTCCGGCTAAACCAGTCCTCGGTGCCGCCTTCATAGTCGTAGACTTCCGTAAAGCCGGCATCTTCCAGCTTTTTGGCAGCCTTGGGAGAAGCATCACATTTGAAGTTCGCGCAGTAGACAACGATTTTCCGATCTTTGCTGCCGGTAACTGCCTCGACCTGTTCCAAAAAGGACGGTTCCTCCACAGGAACACTGATGGATGTGCGGATATGTTCTCGGTTGAAGGCATTCCGCGGCAGGACGTTGATGAGCACAAAATCTTCATGCTCAGTTTCGTTCATCTGTTTGAGGTCGTCACGGCTAATACTCTTCATAGCGTTTCTCCTTCGTTAAGGAAATGGCTACCTCATTATCTGACCGTGATGGTTTGAGACGCGATTTCAAGGTCGTTAGCGGCCGTCCTCCCGATAGAAAGCACGGCTTTTCTCGTAAACGGCCGCCATATCAATCAGGACAAAGCCCAGCTCCGATTCATGCAGTAAGAAGGTGTAAGTCTCTTCTGAGGGAAGGCTCTGCCAATATTCAGGGATATTGCTTTCCCGTTGGTCGATCGCCGGGTAATGCGAATGTTCAAAGTAGCCGGTTTCAGTGTTGTCGTAGGCAACGGTCAGTGGTTCGGGGGATACCACCAACGCGTACCGCTGAAGACCGGGATAGGTAGCGGCGAGGGCGATGACACAGAGCAGGGCAGCAAGGCCGAAGCGCTCTGCTTGGGGAGCACCTTTACCCAGTTGAACCCCCAAAACACCGAGCAGCAGCCCGGTTGAAACGAATGGCCAAAGTGGCAAGTCACCAATCACGAGATAGTTGGTGAGCAGTACGTAGTCAACGAGAGCATAGGTGCCGAGCACAGCCAGCAGAATTAGCTGCAGCACCATGCCTTTGTGTTTCAATAAGTTGAAATGGTTGGCCAATGGCCCGGTTCGATCAGTTTGGGTTGACGTAAAGTCCACGTTTCCGGTGATTCCGGACAGAGCTTTGACAAGAGGGGCCTCGGTAATGATGGATTCCAACCTCGCCTTGGGCTTTCCAAAGGCGCTGCCCATGCCGATACGGTGATCCGGGTGGCCCTCTCTCAAAAAATGGTAGGGTTGCAGACGATAGGTCCGCCTGTCGGTAACGAGACTGAGTTTTGACTGCTGAAGTGCCTGAGCCATATTCCGGAATCCCGTAACGGCGGTCAGCTCAACTTTCCGGATTGCATTTAACGGTATGCGGTGGTCTCCGGTGGTAAATCCCATTAGCCCGAGGCCGGTCAACCGCGGGATGTGAATCGTCAGATTCTCGCTGTCCAGTTCCAGCCAGACCCGGCGATTAACAAGCGCCACGACGCACCCCAGCAGCAAACACAACGCAATTAGGTGCAGTTCGAAAGGCACGTTACCGTGTTCGTCCAGGTATAGTTGGCTGAAATCCAGTTCACCGAGGTTAGGCAGTGCCAATAGCAGCAGACTTCCAAGCAAAATCGTCAGCAAGGCTCCGATTGTTGCAAACAGGTGGCTGGGTTTGAGAATGCTGGCAGAGTAACGAAAGCGCTGTTTACCCATGGTTCAATGTCGTCCCTGAATCTGTATCCGTGAGTTAGAAGTGTATGATAGATAAAGAGGAGTCCCTATTATGTTAACGCGACATCATTTGGAAATGCCTACAACGGTCGCGACCCTCGACGATCTCGCACCGCTGGCAGACTATTCACTCATGGACACGCTCAACTGCGACCCTGAGGGGAAAGCAAACGGAGCTGATCACGCGCCAAGACAAGTCTTCTCGGGCCACTATGTTCCGGTTAGCCCCACGCCCATCGAAAACCCCGAATACGTCGCCCATGGGAAAAACCTGTTTCACGAACTGGGTTTCGCCGACAGCATGGCGCAGTCCAGCGACTTCATCCGTATGTTCTCCGGCGACTTGTCGCATGTTCCGGAGCCTCTGCGTAACGTGGGGTGGGCGTGTGGCTACGCACTTTCCATCTACGGCACCGAATTCTACCAACAATGCCCGTTCCAGACTGGCAATGGCTACGGCGACGGCCGCGCGATTTCTGTGCTCGAGGCTGTCATTAACAAGCAGCGCTGGGAAATGCAGTTAAAAGGGGCAGGGCGCACGCCCTACTGCCGCGGCGCAGACGGCCGGGCAGTTCTGCGTTCCAGTGTGCGGGAGTTCCTGGCCCAGGAGCATATGCACGCGCTGGGCGTGCCCACGTCACGGTCCCTGAGTCTGTACGTGTCGAAAACCGAGAAAGTCAGGCGCCCCTGGTATTCAGAGGGTTCACGCTCGGTAGATCCCGATATTCTCGTATCCGAGCCAGTGGCCATCTCGACGCGTGTTGCACCGTCGTTCATTCGGGTAGGGCAGCTGGAGCTCTTTAGTCGTCGTGCCCGCAAGCAGGAACACCCGCAGGCGATGGAGGAGCTCGAGAAGATCGTCTTGCACCTGATTGATCGCGAGTACGATGACGTTATCGATCGGTCGCGGACCACAGCTGAAAAAGTGGTGTCGCTCGCACATGAGTTCCGCAGCCGACTGACCTCGCTTGTCGCCAACTGGATCCGTGTTGGCTACTGCCAGGGTAACTTCAACAGCGACAACTGTGCCGCGGGCGGCTTCACGCTCGACTATGGACCCTTCGGGTTCTGCGATGTGTTTGATCCGCAGTACCAGCCATGGACGGGCGGGGGAAATCACTTCGCGTTCCTCAACCAACCAGCAGCAGCCGAACGCAATTTCCACTCGTTCTGTTCGGCGGTTCGGCCTTTATTGGCAGAGCATCCAGACTGTCTGCAGCAGCTGGAGGACATTCAAAGTGATTTCCCAAAGGTGATGCAGGCGCAAATGGAGACGATGTGGGCGGCCAAACTCGGACTCGACGCGTTTGACGCGGCTTTATTCCGCGAGCTGGCAACGCTGATGATGCAGACGCCTGTTGATTACACCATGTTCTTCCGGGAACTCTCATCGTTGCCAGATGACATTGAGCCACTCAAGAAGAGCTTCTACAAGGGCCCGAGCTATGCTGCTGATCCCGAAGGGCTAGACAAGCGTTGGTCAACGTGGCTCACAAATTGGCAATCGCTCATTCAGCCTGCCACGCGTGAGGAGCTTTCCAGTCAGATGAAGCTCGTTAACCCGAAATACAGCTTGAGAGAGTGGTTCGTTGTGCCCGCCTATCAGCAAGCGGCAGCGGGGAATTATGGCTTGCTGCGGGAACTGCAGGACGTGATGACGCAGCCGTACGCTGAGCAATCAGAGGCCGTAGATAGAAAATACTATAGGCTGAAGCCGCTGGAGCTCTTTGGTGTTGGCGGGGCGTCGCACCTTAGCTGCTCATCCTGATCGCGCCCCTGATCCAGGCGCTTTCAGCGGCTCCTGAAATCAATGTCCCAGTACATCGGTTTCATTTTTCTTTGCGTTCTTCTCCTTTTTCTTTTCCTTGGGGGTTAAAAGCGGTTTCTTTTTAATGTCTTTTTTTCTGTCCTGACTCTTACTCATGGGATCTGTCCACCTTTAGTTGTGGGTGCATTGGCATTACGCCTTGCCTGATGCCAATGCTTTCAACGCCCAGTATGAACTCAATTTAGCGTGGAGGTCAGTGTAATCACCTAAACTTTCTGTGGTCGGCCCTGCTCATGGATGCTATGGGGGCATCGGGAGGATGGCAGGGATTTAAGCGAATCACACCCGATGCACCAACTGATGTGGTGCACCCGCGCTCCTATATTATTGCAAAACTGCAAAAAACCGACCAATCCAGAGATGGACAGTATTGAACTGGAAGACAGTGCTTGAGGTGGTGGCATAGGGTACGGGGGTGTCGAGTCTGGGCTCAGCGTGTATGTTACTTTTTTAACACTCTACTATACTGCGCATAATGTATATTATGTTAAAGCACATGCAGTGTACCGAAAGGTTCATGAGATTTTACCCAGTACCGCTCTAACTCAATATTTGTGCGGTTCTTTGCAAATTCCACCAAAATTTCTCTCCTTTTGTTATGCGC